>OLRO01000599.1_pt1 | contig 25798 bp, 26 predicted proteins | sample 1673131 | NCBI WGS metagenome assembly OLRO01 (sample SAMEA3136757, study PRJEB25190) | human gut metagenome | biome: human gut; feature: human-associated habitat; material: faeces | place: Austria | collected 2013 | reverse complement strand
CATTATGAATAACTAACTTTAATATCACTTCTTCCATCCAGACTTTACTGTCGGCTTCGGAATTACACCGAATCATGCTCTGGCTTACGCCTCGGCTCGTGGGCTTTACCACCGGTAGGGAATCACACCCTGCCCTGAAGTTCCATATGTATTAAATTGTTTATAGTATACACCAGATTTTTAAAAAATCAAGTACTTGACATATTTATTAATATAAGGAAATGAATAAAACCAAAACATGTAAAAACCGGAACCTCGCACCCACACAGTAAGCGAGATTCCGGTCTCCTTAAAAAATATTAATTTTCTGGCTTTTTACCTTTAACCGTTAATCCTGCTGCCGCTCCTCCTATTACAAACATAAGAAGCCATACAAATACATGTTTATTATCTCCCGTGTCAGGCGCCTGTTCTTTTACTGTCTCTGTATTATCGTCTTTACACGTATCGGCCAATGATGTTGTATCTGTAATCTTTGCAACCACAGTCTGTGATTTTTCAATCTCAACAAGCCCATTCTGCCTGATGTAATATCTGTCACAATCTTTACAATACCAGTATTCAATATTTCCTTCATTTGTCCTGGTAGCCGCCTTTGCCGCTACTGACTGCAAGCCTTCATGCATACTCATATTGTAAGTGCCATATTCTTCGCTGCAGATCGTACACACCGCTTTCTTCACACATGTTGCACTTCCGCCTGCGTGTTTACACTGATAATCACAAACCGTGCATACACCGTTTTTCCAACCATGTGCTTCACTTGTCGATACTTCCTTATCACAGCAATCATATGCCTGCTTATGAGTTTTTTCTGTCTGTACCCATACCTGATCTCCACTGTGGTTTGCCATATCTTTATCTGTATACTCCTTGCCGCAGGTTTCGCAAACCGCACCTTTGGTACATGTTGCTTCTCCTCCGCTGTGTACACATACATAACCACATGTTTCACAAACACCATCTTTCCACTTATGATTTTCTTGTTCTATCGTCACTTTACCGCAGCAATCATATCTCTTTTCATGTATTGTTGCTGTCTGTATCCACTTTTCTGTTCCTGTATGATTGTCTGCATTTATTTCTCCATATTCACTATGGCAGATATTGCAAACCGCTTTCTGCGTGCAGGTTGCTTTTCCGCCTGTATGAATACAATCGTATCCACATACCGTGCAGTGTCCATTCTCCCAGATATGATCTGCTATATTAGTTACCTCTGCACCACAACAGTCATATTTTTTCTGATGAGTTTTTTCTGTCTGTACCCACACCTGTTCTCCACTGTGGTTTGCAGGATTTAAAGTACCATATTCAGCATTACACTCCGTGCAGACGGCTCTCTTTTTACATGTTGCCGCTCCGCCTACACAGCTTTCTGCTTCTTCTATAGTACAGCCTGCCGTTGTACATCTGTGGGTATGTGTGCCGTTACCATTTGACTTCCATTCACCATATATATGTTCTGACTTTGCTGCTGTAACAATCTCACCACATTCACAAATTACAGGTGTTGTACAATCACCATCATCTGTACCACTATGTTTTGTCTTTGTTGTTGTTACCGTACAGCCGTCATTCTCACACACTTTCCAATGATAAGTATCGTCTTTTGTCCATGTGTCGCTGAACTTATGATTTGCCTGTGCCAGAAATATTTTCCCGCAGACAGAGCATATTGATTCTTTCGTACAGTCGCTGTTATCAATTGTATGATTCGCATTTACGGTAACAGACAGATAAATGCTGTATCCTTCATTATCCGTCAATGTTATTATCTGTGTGCCATCTGCTGCAGATACAGTATAAATACCGTCCGCATCAGGTGTAAGCGTTTTATTTCCTGCCATTACCTGTGTATAATCGGAAGAAGTTACTTTAAACTGTGCCTTCTCGCAGTATACTCCATTATTTTTAATACCGTCTACCACTGTATCCGGATTAATCGCATTATAATAATATGTAACTGTCTGTGTTTCTGATGTATACACACCCTTTTCATCGCCTGTCTTGCTTAAAAAAGTATATCCTGATGGAATCTTAATATTTTCAGGTACCGCATAATTCGTTCCCGATGTACCCTGAAGTGTAATCGATTCACGTAACTTCTGATCACTGTCTTTTATCACATAATTAACAATTACTTTTCCTTTGCCTGATGTTACAGCCACATCATCAAAGCTTTCCTTATCTACAAGAATCATTGTAGTATACGCAGGTACAGTTATAACGGAGCCTGCGACTTCACCAAGTGATACAACTCCCGCACTTTCGCCATTTGCAATAACAACCCAGTCCGTAGCAGCTCTTCCTTGAACAGGAATTGTAATTTCTTTTGACACATCTGACTCATTATTTAATACTGCCATAGTATTCCACTCGTCGTCTTTTGTACCTGCAAGCACATAAGCTTCAGAATTTTTTATTGTCTGGCTTTTCGCAAGCGGTGAAAATGCCTTTCGTATCTCCATAAGTCCTCTGTAATATGAGACTACATCTGCGTACTCTGCTGAATCCTTCCATTCAACGTAACTGCTGTCTGCAAGAGTTGTTCCCTCAACGCTGTTACACATTTCTTCTCCGCCATCCATAAACAAAGTTCCCGGCTTAGCATATTTCATTGCTGCTTTCTGCTTGTATATTTTTACGGCTTTTTCGTTTCTTTCGCCATAAGTGCCACCTGTGCTGCCGATTATTTCATCATAAAAGGAAGTTTTATTCTGTCTTTCTTCCTTTGTATAATTATCTCCCCATATAACCAGATTGGCATCTTCCTTTGCCAATGATGTCTTTATCTCATCCAGCCATTTATATACATGCGAAGAACCTTTGTACTTCACATTGACACAGTCAATCAAATCCAGTGAAAATCCATCAACATGATATTCCTCTGCCCAATATTTCATGGAATTAACCATATAATTACGATACATCTTCCGCTCTGTGGCAAGCTCATTGTCATATCCCGTATTTGTTGTATACCTTGTACCGTCAGTATTCAATCTGTAATAAAACCACGGAACCGACTTTTCAAGAGGATTTTCCTCTGAGGCATGCGTATACGGCATCTCCATCACAACAGAAAATCCCGCACTGTGAAGTGCCTGAATCATCTCTTTACATTCTTTTATAACAGTCTTGCTGTCTGACGGATTGGAAGCATAGCTTGCCTCAGGTACATTATAATTTAAAATCTCATACTCACTGTCACCATCAAAATCCGCAAACGGTGCAAGCTGTACTGTCGTAACGCCAAGTTCCTTCAGATAATCAATGCCAGATACAAGTTCTCCCGCACTGTTTACTTTTGCACCCTTTTCCGTAAAAGCACTGTACTTTCCGCCTGCAGTCATGCCCGATGCGGTATCTGACGAGAAATCCTTGACACTTATTTTATAAACAGTATTTGCTTTTGTCGAATCAACATACACATGTCTGTCGCTGTCCCAACCCTCAGGAGATACTGAAGATGTATCTGTTATATACGAACGCTTTCCGTCTTTGCTTACCGCAACCGAATATGGGTCCTGAATTTTATATTTTGTTGTTCTGTCGCTGCCAATATGGGTAATATCTGTTGTGGTAATCGTATAGTCATAATACAATCCGCCCCAATCACCAATAAGTGTTATAATCCAGAGGCCATTCCATTCCCCATTTACAAGCATTTTCTCTAATGCATAAGTTCCTATATCACGTGCATTGCTGTCATTATCATCACCTGTTGCATAAATATTAACTTTTACATATGTTGCCGCAGGTGCCCATAACAAAAATTCAGTTGACTCCTTTGTATATGTCGCTCCAAGCTGCCTGCCCTTACGTGTATGCCCCCAATCATCAACATATGTTCCATCATAAAAATATTCATTATCAATATCTTCTGCCACTTTATTAATATAGCTGTTAGGAATCGTAGGTATCTTTTTACTGTTATCTGCCGCAAACCCGGTAACGGCACTGCTTGAAAATACCATTCCGATTGACAATACCACCGCAGTAATCTTTTTTAAGTTTAAATACTTCATAAACTCTCCCTCCTTTTATTGTACTCAATGTATCTATGCAATACCATAAAGCATTACAAAAATACATTCTATCTTAGTGGTATTATACAATAAAAGGCATCAAAAAAAATGTCATTTACATGAAATGACATTTTTTCGACACGAACGATATTAAAATGAATGTTTATTCTTCACTTTTTAATCACAATTTATTTATAAAGTTCTGGACCTGATTTTTAAAAAATCAAGTACTTGACATATTTATTCATTTTATGATACTATACCACGGCACAATTAAATATGGTTATATTGGAAACGACACATCCCCCGGATGATAACGAACAACACATGTTTTGCTCAGGTTATTATTTAAGGAGGATTTTTTTATGCCAAAAAACAAGTTTCAGGATGTTGTTTTCACAATTATTATGGCAACAATTATGGTCTATGGAATGGTCGTATATAATGTTGCCCTCAACACAGGTACTGTAAATGGTACTACTTTCTTAGCTGCAACACATGAATTGCCAATCATGGTTCCAATTGCATTCGTACTCGAATTCTTCGTTGTAGGAAAGATTGCTAAAATGCTTGCTTTCACAGTTATGCGTCCTACAGACAGACCTCAGTTCATCACATATGCAATATCAATATGTATATGCTGCATTATGTGTCCGATTATGAGTCTCGTTGCAACATTTCTTTTCAAAGAACCATCCTTTGGCATGTGGGTTAAGACATGGGCAATGAATTTCCCTATGGCAATCTGCTATCAGATGTTCTATTGCGGACCATTTGTAAGGCTTATATTCAGGGCAATATTTGTTAGAAAAAATGCTGATGCAACAGAAGCTGTAACGGCTGCAGAGGCAGAATAATATTAATCACTAAGGGGCTGTCACTTTGACAGCCCCTTAAAAAAATCAATTATTTATAATATTACATTTTCAAACAATAATACCATTACCGGCATTGTTACTATAGCACTAAGCGTTGTAATCACATTTATGGCACTGGCATATTTTGAATCATTGCCATATACCTGACACATCTGCGTAACTGTTGATGCTGAAGGTGTAATAACTGCCAAGAAAACAATAAGCATAATTTTAGGTGCATCCTGAGAAATACCAGCAAGATGGCTTAATTTTATCAAAAGAAGTGCTATAAGCGGTACAACAACCATTCTCAACAAAGAAACAAAATACAGCCTTCTGTTAGCAAAAATTTTCTTTAAATCCATCCCTGCAAAAAGAATTCCTGTAACTATCATGCTGGCAGGTCCTATCATATTGCCAACAGAACCTATCGTATCATTAATTATTAATGGCAGTCTAATTCTTGTAAAGAAAAGTATTACACCAACCACAATCGAAATCATATTTATATTTAACACTATCTTCTTCCAGTCATAGGAACTTTCACGGCTGATTATTTTTTTGCAGTGAGTCCATAAAAAGATAAGCTGCACACTCATGAAAACGCATCCATAAAGTACCCACTCCTGTCCTAGAATGAATGTCACAATTGGAACAATAAGATTACCTGAATTTGAATAATAAACAGATGCTATCTCCACCTCATTCAGGTGAAACAATCTCCCCATAACTGATATAACTCCAAGCAATACAATCTGTAATGCAACAGATGCCGCCAAAGCAAGCAACAACCCATTTACTGTCTTTGATGTATAATCCACCTGAAAAGCCTTTATAATGACACATGGTATAATCAGGTATAAAACAATTTTGGATAAAACTTTACTTTCCTCATCTTTTACGATACCTGCTTTTACAATAATAAAGCCCATAAGAATCATAATGAATAGCTCTACTATCTGTTCCATAAGAAGTATGCTAATATGCATAAAAATCATCTCCTATTGTTATGATACGCCCAACGCATTATATACATCTTTTGCAATTATCATTCATCCACCAGGCATAACATTCTTTTAAGCAAAAGCCTCCTCTTTTATATAAAAACTCAATATATAAGCAGGGGAAACTTTTCCCCCACCTATATTACATATGTTCTTTGCAAATATCAAAATGCATGACTATTATGAACCGTTACTCTTCCTTGGACATTAATCGGCTGTGAGTAGTTCATGTTCTGCTTATACAGATTCATAATACCTTTTTTCATTCTTTACTAATAAATGAATCCATGATATAGTGTTTCAAATTTGAACTATTCATTTTTGTAATTTTGATTTATGGCTAAAGTCAAATAACAATAAAATGAATACTGACTATCCCATAGATCGTATGTCTGATTGAATAATAGCTCCTGTCCCATACACCACAAGTTCATATGGGAAAACCTATCCTCCACAAGAGAACATAAAAATAAATATTATTACTAAAAAATCGTATCATGCATATTTGTTAAACGCAATATTCACCATATTCATCTTAATTGTCTGCCGATATCAAAAACAATTTATTCATGTCACATCCAAGTATCCTGCAACATTCATACAATAATGAAACAGTAGGATTTTGTGTACCATTCTCTATTCTGTTATATGAATAAGTTGAAACATCAATCCCTGTTAACTGCAACAAACATACCATTTCTTTCTGTCTTATACCATTTTCAATTCTTATCTTTTTTATATTTCTTCCTATATTAATATCTCCTACCTGAATAACGTGTTTACCCGCTTTCATATTTACCTGTAATCACAATCCTCGTAATTGTCTGCAATTTTCCTTTCTTCTTAATTCAGCCTTATTATTACTTATTTTTATTGCCCGTTGTCTCTGCTTTTTATTTAGGATTTTTGAATCCGTAAATGATATGGTTATTCCTACTGTATGTTTTTGTCTTATATCCCTGTACAGTTCATTAATTCTTCTTTGTGCAAAGCGACATATATATGCATACATTATTTCCTTAGTACAACTGTATTTACAAGGATTCCACAAAAAATCAGCCAGCTTCTTAGGATTGATTTCATCTGGGAAATATACACTGCCATCTTCTGCTATGTTTCTTCCATAAATTCCAGATAATAGCCTGTCTATAGAATTCATGTCGGTTACAGAAATCTGAGCGATAACATTTTTTCTTGTCATACACTCTATTGAATCCTTAACCAGCGCAACACATATATTATAATCATCAATGAATGGTATAACATCCATACAAATCGCCTCATTTCTTAATTCTAATAATTTTATTATGTTTTAATTTGTTAATATTATATCTTAACATAAGCACAATGCAATCATCATTATTAATCACTTGCTAAAGCACATCAAAAAAATATATGTTATAATATTAAGAAAATACTGATGTTTATTCATACATATACGAGGAGAATTAATCATGAAAATTGTAATTATTAACGGAAGCGCGAGAAAAGGAAATACATTAACAGCAATTAATTCATTTATAAAAGGTGCTTCTAAAAATAATGAAATTGAAATAATCGAACCCGATAAACTTCATATTGCACCATGTAAAGGTTGTGGTGTCTGTCAATGCCATAAGGGATGTGTAGATAATGATGATACAAATCCTACAATTGAAAAAATAACATCAGCTGATATGATTTTATTTGCAACACCTGTCTACTGGTGGGGTATGTCAGCTCAATTAAAACTGATTATTGATAAATGTTATTGCAGAGGATTGCAATTGAAAAATAAGAAGATTGGATTAATCATTGTAGGCGGCTCCCCTATTGATAGCATACAATATGAATTAATCTGCAAACAGTTTGATTGTATGGCTAGTTACTTATCTTGGAATACGCTATTTAAGAAATCATACTATGCTACTGCAAAGGATGAGTTATCAAAAAATATAGATGCAATTACAGAACTTGAACATATTGGAGAATACATACAATAAGTCAAATACACCACTATTTATGGAGGAAATAACTTTTATGAAGCATGAATGTAAAATAACAATATTAGAAACAAAAGTATTTCCTGAATTACAGAAAAATATTTGGCGGATCCTTAATCTGGTCCATGTCCTTGCTTTAAAGCTGGAGATACATTTACTTTAAAGCGCACACCTGAAAGAGACGATTTTTATCATATGATGAATGGCAGATTTTGCGATGATGCATGGGATGCAATTAGCAGGTATGTTTATACAGCATTACAAGGTGGTTCCATTATGCATAAATGGACAAATGATGAGCGAATGATGATTACATGCTGCAACGATGGGTCAAGACCTGTTATTTTTAAAAATTGAAAAAATTGATATACCTGAAACTGATGAAGAAAAAGCGCGGTTAGATAAACAGAATTTTAAAAATACTGCCGATGATACATATACAGGTTGATAAATCGGAATTTACAGAACTACAAAGAAAGGATACATATTATGGAAGGAAGATTAATAGCATTTGTTATTTGGGTAATAATCGGCGTATTATTTATTGTAATGGGCATTTATGATTTTAATTCCAAGAAAGCAAAACCTTTCGGTTTTTGGGCAAATGCTGAGGTAGCGCCCATAGAAGATGTGAAAGGCTATAATCGTGCTTTGGGCATATTGTGGTGCGTGTATGGTGTTTTGTTTACGTTAATTGGATTGCCTTTATTAGATGGGCAGAATTCGGGTTTGATTATTATACCTATATTGGGTGCAATGCTTATTAGTATTGCGGCTATGGTAGCGTATGTAGTAGGTATTGAACCCAAATACCGCAAAAAGAAATAAATGGAAACTTCAAGTTTGTAGAATTAAGAAAATCGGAATTTACAGGAGAAGAATATGAAGATCATTTGGATAGATGGTACTTTTGGAATTGGAAAGTCTGCTGTTGCTGCTGCGATTGTTGAAAAAATACCACAGGCACATCTGCTTGAATTCGATGCATTGCAAGAAAAATATAAGCCAGCTTCAGATTCTAATCGTTTTGGGAAAAGATATCCAGAAGCTAAAAATTATTTGGTTGATGCTTTCGTCGATGAAATAACAGAAATAATACAAGAAGGAAGTTGCGAATGTTTAGTCATTCCAGTTGCATTGATTAATGATTATTGCAATCAGAAACTTATAGATGGCTTCGCAAATATTGAGAGTCACCATTTTATATTAACGGCCAAGAAAGAAATCCTACATCAACGCATAAATAACCAAGAAAATCGTGACATCGATTTGGCAGTAACCTATATGCCAGAGGCAACACAGTATTTAAGTAATCACTATTATGATGCAAGCAGAATAGATACGTCTAACATGAGCATTGATAGTGTTGCAAAAGAAATAATTGAAAGCATAACTCGGTAACTTCCAGTTTATTAACTGGCTCTTTGAGAAAAAACCATAAAAAACTTAAATTATCAATAAGTATACTGTGAGACAATTTATAAGGGATATGGCAACCATATCCCCTAAATTTTAGCGAAGATTACCTTCAAATCTACTGTAATAATCTGAGACATTATCGCTACTTAATTCGATAGCTTTAAGAGTACCATGTTGCATAATACAATCATCTAGTCCTTTTCCAAAAGATGCGTTCCAGTTAAGAATAACCGGGCGTAATCCCTCTTTTAACAACCTATTAACAAGTCCTCTTTCAGACATTAATACCATCTCATTTTCATATTTATCAGCATCAAAAGCTATTGCAAATAATTCTGTTCCTGATTTTTTCAGATATTCCAATATGTTTTTCCCCACTCGTGTATCAAAGAGTTTATTATAACTGTTTACTCCCGGTATAATTATGAATGGAACTTTTAATACATCGTTTCCGACAATTGACTTCTTCTCTCCTTCGGTTAGAATTGCCATAAAATAATTATCCTGTGGCTTACTTATAAGCCCCACTATGTTATACCCTTCTGTACCATTTTCATATCTGTTTGTGTATGTTGCATTTTCATAATCATTTACCTGTTCAAAAGAAGATAATCCTCTGTATTTCCCAGAGCACCTGAATTTCTTATCTTTTTCTGTAATAAAACTTCCATCAAATTCCTGCCTCTTTACACCACTCCAGGAAACATATCTTTTTTTGTTATCATCAGCAACGAAAAATAATCCATTGTTATCTCTTTCATATGTCTTGTTAACATCTAAGAAATCCATTCTTACCCTGATTCTAACAATCTGCCCTTTATCGTTATATAAAGGAAACCCTATCCCACTTCGACAATTAATATACCAGTATTTCTCATTGGTCTTTTTATCAATTTTCTGATAGAACCCCGGTATCCCTATAGGCTCCTTTAATTTCCTGATAATGTGAACACAGGCTTCACTTCTTCTTAATGAATTATCAGTTTCTAACACACGACAGTTTTTATGCCAGTTTCTCATCCAGTCATCAACCGGAAATGAACAAAGCATTGAATTATTAATCAGATCTTCTGACCAGCCCTCTTTCCTCAAATATTCCTTATGGCTTGTCTTTAACGGATACTTACAGATTAACTCTCTGTAAAATGTATCCAGTAACTCATCTGACGCTAACTCATTAATTCCTATTGGCATTAATTCCTTTGTTCCAACTCCCGGACCCTTCTTTCCTAAGCTTTCACCTCCTCCCTTTCTCCAAACCTTAAATCCATTACTTTCTGCCATCTGAACATCACTTGCACTTCGATATATGCCATAGCCCTGATGAGACACAGCAATCAGCAAGTAAAATTCCCCGTCTGTCTTTGACGGAGTATCAGAACCGGGGCATATTACTCTCCCATCGGTGTAACGCTTACATATACGCACTTCTCCATATCCGTCCTCTGCCGGAATATGGCAGCAATAGTCAGCTGTTCCACAAATCGGACAAGGTTCCCTTTTAGATACCTCAATATAACCATTAGCCATACATTTTTCCTTCCTTCTTTATTAGTATTTGTTGGAATAAAAAAAGCTCCTCCTATTTGGAGAAGCAAAAAACAATTTAAACAAATTGTTGAACATTCTTATTGAATGCCCGGTTGTCATATAGACATACTCTTCTCTAACTTCCGTTAGGACCAAGACCCTGACATCAGGTTCTCATAAGAAGAATAATTTATATAATTACATGTTATCCCGCGTATTTTCTTAAGTCAAGGCATGCATATACAGCCCTTACCTATTCTATCCAGTTTCAGTTTTCAGCGATATCAGATGAAGTTTTATTAAAAATTTACACTAACCCTATTAGCTGTATTACTTGTCTCTTTTGTACTCTTTGTCTCTTATGTCTCTATTGTATCATTTATATTATCGTCGCCTTTTTTATTCGCATTCAAGAAATTCTCAAGAGTATACAAAAAGCACCATTTTAATAGCTTGTCAGCATTTATTTTTTCCTCAATATCTGCATTATTTTCTCTGTTGTTTATATCCATACTTTGCATATTAATTACTACTCCCCAATAGAAATTCCATATGGTAACACATATTCCTCATCAGGCATTTCTGATATTTCACCTGCGTTAATGTTTTTACTCTTTTCTCCTGCCACTGCTCCAGAAAAATTTATCAGCAAAAATCCCATTGTAATTGTTGCTGCCACTCCTAGTGATATTAAATACATCTTTACTCTTTTCATACATAACCTCCAGCAATTTAATAAAAAAGACCAGCAAAATGCTGGTCCTAAATTATGTATATATCCAGACATACAATCACCAACATGTGGTCAAAACATCTGGAACACTCCATTTGTCAAAAATTTCTAATATTACATTATAATGGGTAAGAACTTAAGTCAATACCTGTATTTTATCTAATGTTATTTATGCTGCACGATGTATATCTTTTTAGTTTAAGCATAGCTTTCTTCCATATCACTGATATCTTCAAGAACCTCCCTTATTCCATAAAGCATTTGCTCTTCAGTTAATTTATGTATCACTTCCCGCTTAGAGATCTGATTCTCAATTATTGGAATCAAAAGATTTCTTGCAAATTTCTTCCTATCATTACTTGCAAACATATCTTTAAGAGTTTTTCCATCTAATTTATCCTTTAATCTGTCTACGGACTTTTCTGCTTCCTTATTGCTAAGAAGATATTCTGATGCCATTTCAGTAAACACATCCTGAATTATTTCCACCATTTTATCCGCATCATCTTCAATAAAGCTTCCAACCACAGCATTTGTTACTTTCCCTGCTGCAGAACCAGCAACCATAGAACCAACTAAGCCACCCACAATTGTACCTATTCCTGGAATTGCGGAACCGATTGCTGCGCCGGCAACCCAGCCTCCTGTTCCAGCCCCTACCGTTGCAGCTGTATTTGCCATATTTTTAAACAACTGTTTTCCTGATATTCTCCCTCTGAATATGTTGGCAACATCAAAGGAAGACAGTACAACAAATGTGATGCCTGCCGTAATTGTATTGCTCCTTAAAAGCTTTGCGGCAGCTTTCATTGCCGCTGCGCCATAAATAGGCTTTGAACCTACACGGAATGCATTAATTAAAACTGCAGATGCTTTCGGCCCCATCATAGCAACAATAGCTTCTGAACTTCCTACAAGTGCACTATTAAGCCCAGCTTTAGATAATTGCGCTGCAAGTACTGATGTAATAAATGCTGTTCCACCTACTTTAAGACCTGAATATGTTGCAATTTTTATAGCATCTTCAAAATCTTCTCCATTCCACATTGATGTCGCAAATGTAATCATCGCAGTAACACCAAATGCAGAGGATGCTATTATTGTTCCGTTTACTGCATCGTATGTAAGAGATTCAACAGTTCCTGCTTTAGCAATATTTTTTGCCTGTGCATATGTAAAGTGTCCTTTCTTAACAATATTCTTTGCCTCATTAGGATCAGACACCCCCTTTACCTGTCCATTTTTTATCTTCTCCTCCATTGCCATTACAGCTTCATCATACTTATCAGATGGAACTTCTATCTTCATTGGTTTTCCATCCGTCATATATCTGAATGTACCTTTTCCATCATTTTCAAAGCATTCATTTATACATCTTTTTCCTGTAGCGCAATACTTCGACTGTATATTTACGCCATCAACAACTCTGTCAGCACCATTTTTAGCGTTATCATCTCCAACAATCTTTGCATCATGTCCTGTCAGCTTATCAAATAGGTTATTAGCCCTTTCTGCAGCAAAACCATGTCCCTGTCTTGAATGAAATTTCTCTTCTTCAAACTGATTATTAACAGTCCTAAATGCACCTATCCCTCGACCTGCTGATTCAGCTCCGAAATTATTCTTCTTTTCATTTTCAATTTTCTTCTTCTCCGCCTTTTTGTTAGCCTCAAAGTTTTTCATTTCATTAAGGAAATTTTTTAATGGTGTCTTCTTTATCAGACCGCCTTCTATATAAAGTGAACTTCCATCTAAAAAATCTATCGCTAATTCTCGGTCACTATCCTTTTTACTACTCTTTAACATTCGTATTTGCTTAATATCGTCATACCACAGCTTTTTAGGCTTTTCAAACATTTCAACATAATACATTTTATCATCAGTAAAAATATATCCATTCTTACCACTCCCAAATGAAGTTGTATCATAGAATCCTATTATAGTGTCACTATCCATACCCTGTGCAAATGTTTTTAACGCATTATTAATTTTTTTGCTTGGAACTTCACCGCCAATATGACAATAAAATCCCGTTGACATATCTGTCAGATACTTTCTCATTATTTCAATTTTTTCTTCATGTTCCCCCATAGCATTAATTCTCCTTATTCTCTGTCACTACATTTCCTAATAATTCAACATACCTATGCATAAGCTCCTGCAAATAAAATCCATTCAGCCTTTTCGATACAGGAAGACTGTCAAATTTGCTGCCTGCATAATCTAAGGCCTCATTCCACAACTTATTTAATTCCAACTTTTCAGGATACATATCTGCAAACGCTTCTTTTATTGTATCTTCTATATATATCTTCTTATCTTCAACAATCCTTTTCTTCTTATCCTCACTTGCAAGAAATGGAAAATCCATGTGCATTGTTTCATTCAATAATCTGTTTATCACATCACAGTCACCATTCATGTAGCTCCTCCTTGAACCCACTTAATTCTTTCTTTACCTTTTAATCACACCTTTGCCATCAGCAAGAAATATATTTCTGTTTTTCACGCATATAAACTGAATATATTATAGCTCTTTGATGACCTGACAGCAAGATTTGTTATTTTTCATAGCATCTAACCGACTGCCATGATTTCGCATTTCCATTTATTAATATATTATAAAGAAGCTTGTTATCAGAATATATGAGATATATAATTATAAAAACAGAAATAAAAAGCACAATAAGGAGCAAGCAGATATATGTTTTATTTTATATTAGAACCCATAATGATGTATAACTGGATATTAATATTATCGGCAGTTATTCCTGCGGTATTCCTTATGATTAAAGTATACAGAGCAGACAGAATGGAAAAGGAAAGCGGCTACCTTTTAAGACAGCTAGTTATTGCGGGAATTCTATCCACCATTATTGCCTTAATTGAGGAAAAAATAGGGGAATGGATTTTATCATGCTTTGTTCCCGGAAATACATTGCTGTATCAGATAATTCTTTATTTTGTTATTGTTGCCATAGCCGAAGAAAGCTCAAAGTATTTCTTCTTAAAAAAACGGACATGGAATAATCCAGAATTTAACTGTCAGTATGACGGTGTTGTATATGCAGTATTTGTTTCTCTCGGATTTGCCCTTTGGGAAAATATCAACTATGTTTTATCATATGGTTTTTCAACTGCTATTGTAAGAGCAATAACAGCAATTCCAGGACATGCCTGTTTTGGTGTGTTTATGGGTGTATTCTATGGTCTCGCAAGAAAACAGTATAATCGGGGAAAAATGTTTAGCTCCAAGATATTCAGAATATTCAGCATTGTGGTACCAGTTCTTTTACACGGTTCATACGATTTTATAGCGTCCATGGAAAATACTATGGGCAGTCTATATTTCGTGGCCTTCATTATTATACTTTTTGCTCTGTCTTTTGGACTGGTAAACATCTCATCAAAGAATGATAAATACATATGATATAGGAAACACCAGCACATTTAACCTTAATGTGCTGGTGTCTGTATGTTAATACTTTTCGTATTTATTCATCTGTCTTCTTTTTAAGAATACAAGAAATACTACCACGCAAGAAATTACTATCAGAACTGTTAATGCTCCAAATGTAACCACTGCTGGGTGATTATTAATTAATCTTGAAAATACTCCGACTTTCTTTATTGTTACTACATCTTCATCGGCAAGCACTTCACCTTCCAATGTATAATTTGCTGTAGCTGTTATATCATAAATCGTAGCTGCATCAGGTTCTGTCACATCTGCAGTATAAGTAGCAACATATTTATAAGCCAGATTATTGGCAGGAAGATATGCATCTCCTCCATACAAAGCTGTATAATCATTTACCACCTTATTACCTTTTGCAACTGCATTTCTGCAAAGTATACCATTTTCCTTATATTCTTCTCCGTCCCATTCAATGGAGTTTATTTTATATATTGATAATCTTTTATTTTTTTCGCATAATCCGTATATTTCCACCAGAATATGTTAATATATGAATATCAATCCACAGATTGGAGAATTACCATGAAAGCATATGAAAGATTATTAAAATATGTCACTTTCCGTACACCAAGTGATGAAAGCAGTGAAACAACTCCCTCATCTGCATGCCAGTTTGAGTTAGCCAGATTTCTTAAAAATGAGATGGAAGGATTGAATTTATCGGACATTGTACTTGACGATATGTGTTACCTGTATGGTAAACTTCCGGCAACCAAAGGTTATGAAAATGTGCCTGCTATTGGATTTATTGCACATATGGATACCGTGTCCGATTATTGCAATCACGATATTACACCAGTAATAACAGAAAACTTTAATGGTGTATCACTCAAACTTCCTGCGGGAATAACCCTGTCTGTGCATGAGTTTCCTCATCTTGGCACTCTTAAGGAACGCACACTTATCACATCAGACGGAAGCACTATACTTGGTGCTGATGACAAAGCAGGTATTGCTGAAATCCTGACTATGATAGAACATTTGCAGAAAGGCAATATACCTCATGGAACAATATGTATTGCATTCACACCTGATGAAGAAATCGGCATGGGAGCTGAACATTTTAACATAGAACAGTTCGGTGCCAAATACGCCTACACAATTGACGGCGACACAGAAGGCGAGATTCAGTACGAAAACTTCAATGCATGCAAAGCTGATTTTCATATTAAAGGCTTCAATGTACACCCAGGTTCTGCCAAAGACACCATGATTAATGCCAGTCTTGTTGCAATAGAGATTAACAACGCGCTTCCTGCAATGGAAACCCCTCGCGGCACAGAAGATTACGAGGGCTTCTACCATCTTGTCAGCATGTCTGGCGATGTCAGTGAGGCTTCACTTAATTATATAGTAAGAGACCATGATAAGAATTTATTTGAAGCAAAGAAAAAGACTCTGCGATTAATCGAAAAGAACATGAATGAGAAATGGGGCGAGGGAACTGTTACGCTCACCATTAAAGACCAGTATAAAAATATGTCCGAAATCATTGCAGGATGCATGAATCTTATTGATAATGCAAAGAAAGCCTGTGAACTGGCTGATATAACACCGCTTATTCTTCCTATCCGAGGGGGAACAGACGGCTGTCAGTTAAGCTTCAAAGGACTTCCATGCCCTAACCTTGGAACTGGCGGACACGCATACCACGGTCCTTATGAACATATTACTGTTGAAGGCATGGATATGACCGTTGCTATGCTTGTTAAATTGGTTGGAACATTTACTGAATAATAACTATATTTTATAACACAAAACAGGAGTTAAGCTATTGACCTACTCCTGTTTTGTATTATCAGTTGCTATTCAGTTTTTATTACTTTCGCTTTGAAACAACATACATAACTGCTGCTGCAATACATCCAGCTAACGCAATAATTGCTATTACAAGCCATAATTTCCCATGATTTCTGTCCCCAGTGTTAATTGATGATGCATTTGTTTCATTTTCATCAAATGTATACTGGCTTGTTGTTTCTGATTCTATCTGACTGATGGTCTCTGTTTCAGATTCTTTAATACTCTCTGTCTCCAGTTCTGTTCCTTTAGTACTTTCCATCACTGTTTCGGATTCTTTAATGCTCTCTGTCTCTGTTTCTGTCTCTTTAATGCTCTCTGTCTCCGGTTCTTTAACAGTAAAATGTGCACTCGCTGTTCCACTCGATGAAGCAATACCTATAACATGCTCACCCGTCGATAATTTTTTTATTAAATCTGGATTAAGTGTTACAATAATACTTCCTGCTTTTACCGTATAATCCTTGTCTTTTACAAGCTCTCTGCCATCAAGTTCTACTTTTACAAAATCTGAAAATGCTGCATTAGACTTAAATGTAATTGCCTTATCGGAATTCTTATCAATTATACATTTATCACCAGCAATTATTTCTGGTGCCAGTTTCGATGTAACAACACTATCTTTGTCTATCTGCTTTGATACATTTGAATCTGCAAAGTATTTTAAACATAAAGAGCAGTAATAATATTCAATATTACCTTCCTGAGTCACTGTAGCTGCTTTAGCTTCTACATGCTGTAACTTATGATTATCCTTATTTAATTCACCATATTCCTCATGACATACTTCACACACTGCACGGCTGATGCATGTTGCCACTCCACCACTATGAATATGCTCTGGAATGCCACCCTTTATTTCAAATGTGAGTATATTATTCTCGATTGAATTGACACTGATATAAATATCTCCGTAAATCCATATATCTTCACCTATTCCTAATGCTGCATCTGCCTTTGTGTTATACTGTCCACCAAGAACTTCATAATTCCATTTAGGTGATGAAAAATACATATTACTTGGAAACTTAGTGTCACTGTCTATAAGATAACATACCAGCCCTGATTTTAATGGAATTTTATCCACTCTGTTTCCATTAATCTTGAACATCTGCTTATATTGAGAATCATATTTGTTACCATTATCCTCAAAATTTCTGTACTCAAGATACAATGTCTTACCCTTTTCCGGAATATCCATCTTATATCCTGTAATATTATCCGTACCTGAAGTTCCTAATGCTTTAAGACTATATTCTCCTTCGGACAAAATCGTCTTAATATCATTCTCATCAGCCCAGCCTAATACTTCTTTCTCCTTAAGAGACATAAACTGTGGAACTGGAGATATATGCTTTGCCATAACTGACATGAAATACACCGGTGACGCATTCTTTGAGTTATATAAATCCTTCAGCCCCATAATATGTCCCATTTCATGTACTGCTGTTGCAATTGATACAAATACCCGGTCATCCTCATCCTTAAATAAATATCCGTTAGTATCACCATCAGGCTTACAATACGAATTGGTTATCTGGACATATTTGTAACTATTAATAGTTTTTTTGCCGGTATTAACAGAAATATTATTAACATAATCTGTATAATTCCACAATGGTGATGACCAGCTTACTGATATATTACCTGCCCCATTATTCTTATAAATAATTGTAATTGAATCAATAGTACCATTGTTATCTTTATCAAGCACACCATAGTCATAGTATACAGTATTATTATAATCAGAAATTTTATTACCAGATGATATGGCATTATTAACAGCTTCTGACCACTCCTGCCTAAGCTCATACATTCTGCTTGCACGCTCCGAAGCATCTTTATAACCAATAGTATTAATATCGCTGTACTCTGCATAATACCCACGAGGATGTGAAAGTACAATTGAGCCGCCATTATCATATAGATATACACTTCTCATTCTTAATTTGTTATCTGATACACATCTGTAATAATCGCCTACACTATATGAACCTGCATTATATGAATTATCTGTTATTTTTCTAACAGAACTGCCTTCATATACATCATTTATAAATTCAGTTTCACCTGCAAATCTGGCAAATACCACTAAATTAGTAAAATTACTGTCGTCATCATCTGCCTGTATCCTGTCTTTATCACCTGTTAATAACAAAATTGACAGAAAAACAGCGCAAAATAACAGTATTAGTTTGATTTTTCTCATAAAAATTCCTTTCCATGTATAAATAAGCTAACTATTATATTGTCCGGTTTCTCTGTCAAAATCTTACCATATTATTAAATTTAATTCAATTCAAATAACTATTTTACGGCTTGCACACACCACAAGCTTCATATCCCATATCAATAATCTCCTGCCTGCTTCCTGTATAAATCTTTTTATTGGAAGCATCCATGCTCTTTGCACTGTTGCAGGATTCTTTGTGGAACTTCTTAGTATTTGTATTAAGTACATATGTCTGCACATTTGCTTCTGCCGCAGTTGTTGACTTTGAAGCATCTGCAACTATTGAATCGTCCTGATGGCTGTCACCTGTTGCATAATCAATAGCAATTCCCGGCTGTGCATTAAAACAATACACATTGAAAAGAATTCCATCACCATTATCCTCAACTGACTTCGCCTCCATGTGCACACCGCTGGCAACAAGATTATCGCCAGAAAATACAGGTGTTACGCGGTACAGAACATGATTATTAGTTTCCTTTATGTAATCCGCCACCATATTTTCAAAAGGCAGCATACCATCAACATTAAGATATCTTGTTCCTGTAATCAGATTCTTTGCGTTAGCATTCTCACCGGTAAGCTGATATCCAATCAGATGACATCTGTTATACAGATATTTGCCATCAACACTATCGTATTTCGCTGTCTGCCATCCCGTAGGTTTTACTTCACCAATTGCACCACGTTTCTCAGTAGGCATAATGTCTTTACCTATATTAGCAAATGCAGTCGTACATCTTCCAAGTTCATCCAGTTCTCCGTAACTCTCAAATGATATAGTCGTGAAGTCAGCATCATTAAACGCTGGGTTATTATCATTAATTACAACATACGGTTCACCCTGATATACTAAAGATGCCATATCATCTGCAACAGCCGTACTCTGAACCTCAGCACTCCCCACAGTACCAGCCTGATTATCCTTCTTAGAAGAGCATCCGCTTAACCCAAATCCGCTTCCTGCAATAAAGAACACCAGTAAAAATGCGGTTACTCTCCTTAGCACTTCTAACCTTATATTACGCATGTATTTTTCCTTATTTCTTTCTTACATATCTTTCTTCAGTAATTTTCTCATGAGAATTACCCTCAAAATCAGTAGAACCCTCCAGCTTAAACTCATTAAGCATGTCCTTAGGAAACTTCACATCAGAAGGATACTTCCTGTTCCACTTATACAGATAAACCTCATCCACCATATCCTCATAAGAAACAATCTCAGAGTCCTCAACAAAACAGAAATCATCCCTTCCGGCAAAACCAAACTCCTGATTAACCTCAAGATTCTCATAATCACAAAAAAGCTGCTTGCTATATAAAGAAAGCCATAACTTCCCGCCATCAAGCATCTTAATAATATGCTCATTAAGAACACTGTCCTTAGAAACTCGTCTGTTATTAAACATAATTCCATAATCATCATCAACAATAGATATAACCTTCATAATGTCCTCCTTCTTTTATGTCCAGCAAGGTGTGACTGGGTTGGATAAAGGACTTTCTTAAAGGTGGAACGTGTCATTAAGACGCTGTACGGATTTTATCCGCGTTACAGTCACCGTCCGCAACCGGCGCATACTCGCCATCCATGGCTCGAATGCGCCTTTTTCTCACATCGTGTGCTAAAATTGCTACACATTTTATAAAATCCTACAGCCTCTAAACTCCACTTGAACCTTCAAGAAAGTCCTTTATCCAACCCAGTCACATCCTCCCCATCACAAACACAGTTGCTCTACACGACCATAGCTCAATCCCGCCACCACACCAGCAAGGGAGCAATGCGACCAACGCTGAACCACGCATCTCACCCCCCCCCACCACAAAAGCGAGGGAGCCAAAGCGACCAACGCTGACAGGTAAAAACTCCCCGGGGTGGTGGGCTGGGTGTGGTTGTGTGGTTTAATTGGAAACCGTGTGAAGACGCCGGTACTTAGTGCGTGGGGAGAGCCGCCGCAAGGCGGCAAATCCCCACAAACTTAGTACCCGCTGCGTCTTCGCCCGAGCGGGAGCGCGTTTTCAATTAAACCATACAGCCATCCCCAGCCCCCTCTCCGGGGAGCCATTTCTTACCTACTTCTTAAAGGGAAACCTCCCCGATTCCAGCCTCTTCTTAAGCATCACCCCACCTATCGTCTGAGGCTGCTTAGCCGGACTATTTTCAGCTTCTCTTTCCTCCGCTTCTGCAATTCTGCGGCGAATCTCTTCCATCTTGTTATCCATTGCAGCAATCTGATCTGCACATGAAGACAATTCTGCAGCCAGCTGTTCTGCTTCAGAATCTGGAATATTCTTCTTATAACGAACCTTATGCTCCACGCTCGCCCAGAAATCCATGGCAATTGTACGGAACTGAACCTCAACCTTCATCATCTTCTTTTCATTCTGAAGGAATATCGGTATCTCAATTATAAGGTGAAGACTTCTGTAACCGCTTGGCTTAGGATTCTTGATATAATCCTTTCTCTCGACAAGCACTACATCGTCCTGCTTTAACAGGCAGTCGGCAAGCATATAGATATCTTCCGGGAAAGAGCATATTACTCTTACCCCCGCAATATCTCTTATACCTTCCTCAATGCCTTCCATTGTTATAGGAATATTTTTCTTCTTCGCCTTCTTAAATATGCCATCCATAGACTTAATTCTGCTCTTGATACTCTCAATAGGATTTCTGTCATACTGTAATGAGAACTCCTCATTAAGCACCTTGAACTTAGTCTCAACCTCCATAATGGCGCATCTGTAATAAGCCATCAGTGTGTTAAACGGCATAATATTTTCTTTTAATAACTCAAGCATTTCATCAGAAAGAAGATTCTCTTTAATGAATCTTTCCTGCTCCTGCTTGAGTATCTCTTCTAATAACATAGTAACCCCTTTTACCTTTGATGCATCTTAAAGTGCCTTCTTAATAGCAGCTAAAAGCTCATCATATGTATCAAATGCCTCTAATTCAGGATTATCAGCCTTAATCTGCTCTGTACTCTTAAAGAGGAAGCCTGCCTTGCTTGCCTTAATCATTCCTAAGTCATTGTGGCTGTCTCCTGATGCAATAGTATCATAACCAATAGACTGTAAAGCCTTAACTGTTGTAAGCTTTGACTGCTCACAACGCATCTTGAAACCTGTAATCTCACCATTGTCAGCGACCTCAAGTGAATTACAGAAAATAGTTGGCCAGCCCAGCTTCTTCATAAGCGGAGTAGCAAACTGTGTAAATGTATCTGAAATAATGATAACCTGTGTTATGCTTCTTAATTCATCAAGGAATTCCTTTGCTCCCGGAATTGGGTCTATCTTAGCAATAGTATCCTGAATCTCCTTAAGTCCAAGACCATGCTCCTTAAGAATGCCTAATCTCCAGTTCATAAGCTTATCATAATCTGGTTCGTCTCTTGTTGTTCTCTTAAGCTCTGGGATTCCGCTTGCCTCTGCAAATGCAATCCATATCTCTGGTACAAGAACGCCCTCAAGGTCTAAACATACAATATTCATATCATTATCTCCTCGCTTATTATTCTTAGATACACTCGTATCTCATGTGTTATTTCACTTATATTATTGTAACCCACTACCTGTCAAAACTCAATATGCCATTTCTAAGTCTTTCAAGCCCATCCATTAAAGTTGTCTTAGGACATGCAACATTCAGTCTTAAGAAGTGCTTTCCATCTCCACCAAAGCCTTCTCCCGCTGATAAGTAAAGTCCAGTATTCTTTCTTATATATGCCGCAAGCCTTGTTGAATTGTCTGTGATATCAGACACATCAAGCCAGCAAAGATAAGTTGAATGTGATTCCACCATTGACACTCCCGGAATATTGTCTTTTATGAACTTTTCGGTAATCTGTTTATTCTCGTAGATATATTCTCTTAACTGCTCAAGCCATTCCTCGCCCTTTGTAAATGCTGCTATAGCCACATCCACTGCGAATACATTTGGCTCAGCTACCTCATCGGTATTGATTGCGCGCCATACCTTGTGACGGAGTCGCTCATCCGGCACACATATTGCTGCAGTCTGTAAACCTGCCATGTTAAATGCTTTAGTAGGTGCTATGCATGTTACAGATATCTTCTTACACACCTCCGAAACACTTGCAAATGGCACATAATCAATGCCCGGGTCTGTAAGCTCGCAGTGAATCTCATCAGATATAACAACGACTCCATACTTGTAAGCAAGCTCTCCGATACGTGCAAGTTCTTCCTTACTCCATACATTTCCACCCGGATTCTGTGGGTTGCACAGAATAAGAAGTGTTGTCTGTGGGTTCTTGAGCTTAACTTCAAGGTCTTCAAAATCTATTACATACCTGCCATTCTCATATGCAAGCTGGCTCTGTAACACATTTCTGCCATTATTAAGAATACTGTTAAAGAAAATGTTGTATACAGGTGTCATGATAACAACATTCTCAGCTGGTGTTGTAAGCTTTCTTACAGAGCTTGATATTGCAGGTATAACGCCTGTTACGAACATAAGCCAGTCGTCTTCCATCCTGAAATTATGGCGTCTTTCCCACCAGCCTGTGTATGCGTCATACCAGTCCTTTGATATCTCAGTATAACCGTACACACCTAGGTCTGCCTTTGCCTTAATAGCCTCCGTTATCTCAGGTGCTGTCTTAAAATCCATGTCAGCAACCCACATAGGAAGTTCATTCTCTGCCACATTCCATTTTAAAGAATCCGTATTACGGCGGTTCACTACTGTATCAAAATCATATTTCATTCTCGGATTTCCCTTCTTAATTCTACTTATTAATTCCTGCATACTATCTTAGTAAGCGAAGGATTAACCCTATCCTTCTCAATTATAAGCTTATCTATACTGTCTGCTGTTATAGTTCCGGAAGTTGGATTTAACACGCTGTCAACCCTGCTTGTGATATCAGCATCTACTGTTGAATACTCGAAAGCAAGTGTAGTATTAATAAGCTTGCAGTTCTTCATAACAAGATTATCAATGTAGCACAATCCCTGAAGGCTCTCTATTGTACAGTTAATAAACGTAAGATTCTTTGAATTCCAGCCAAGGTACTCACCTGAAATGTATGAATCATACACTGTTATATTTTCAGCATTCCAGAAAGCATCCTTGCTCATAAGTCTTGAATTTCTTATCTCAAGATTCTTACTTCCATCAAATGGATAATTGCCGACAAGCTTAAGACCGTCAATCTTCATATTGTTGCTGTTCATTGCAAAATAATTGCCCTTTGCCACTACATTTGTCATAGTAACATTATCACAGCTCCAGAGAGTTTCCTCGGCATTGACGAACTCTACATTCTTAAGTCCTAATCTGTTGCATCTTCTGAAATTCTTAGGTGCTTCTATAAGCGTATCCCTGACAAGAAGATTGTCTGTATACCATACACCCGCTCTTGCCATTTCAGCCCATGTGCAGTTATCTGCAACTATATCCTTTGCATACCATAAAGGATATTTCCACTGGAAGCTGCTGTTTTTCAATTCAATATTGTCTGATTCTTTCAAAGGCGACTCACCTTCTCCAAATATTGTGTTATTGATTTGAAGGTTACTTTTATTGAATAATGGACGTTCGCCTGTATAATATCTGTCATTTATTGTTTCTATTGATTTACCTGACATCGTCTTTTATCCTTCTTTATTTTATTGTAATACTGCTTCAAGTATGCCTGCCGCATCTGCTCTTGCAAGAGCATCAAGCTGTGCATCCGTACTAAGATAATTTCTATAATCATTCACATTACTTAAAAAAGCATGTTCAACTATAATAGTTGGAATTCCCGCACACGTTCCTTCATTGATAAGTCCATAATAATCAGCCATAGAACCATCCGGATACAATTCATTTACTGTATTAAGCCTCTGCAGTATGCCATCCTTATATTCATTACCATTCCAGCTGTCGTTAGCTATTGGAATACCTATCCCATTAAGCTTTGCAAGTATAGAATATGCAAGACTTCTCTCTCTGTCATATATGCTTGTAAATCTTGCATTCTCCGGCTGATATCTGCTGCAGCTCATAAGAACCATGCAGCCATGTGCATCAAGCTCATCAGTACTTTTACTGTTAATATGCATTGATATTACATAATCTGCATTATTAGCTGCTGCATATTCTATACGGCCTGCTAAACTTACTGCTGTGTCAGAGTTACGTGTCATCACTACTCTTATATTATCATTCTGTTCAAGATAGTATTTTAGTTTGCGTGCTATAGTCATAGTAATATTTTTTTCTTTAATAAGAGTGCCATCATAGTTTTCCTTAGTTCCTTCGTTGCTGCCTCCATGCCCTGGATCTATACATATCGTTATCCTGTTGTCCACTGTATCACCTGAAGCTTCATCCGAAGCCTCATTAGTTCCTTCATCCAAACCATTCCACTCATTATTATCTTCGCTGTCACTCTGGTCTTTATTATCACTATCATCATCTGCCCGCTCATCAGTAGTATATTCTGAATCATCAGATACTTTGGCTTCTTCTGTACTGTTTGTATCTGTTTCCTGCAAAGCCTGTGTATCCATATCTGCTTTTTTTTCAGATGCTGACTGTGTTTCAACTTTAGTGTTGTTATCTGATGGCTGACTGTTATGTACCATAGCTGTATTACTGCCTGAAGCAACATTTTTACTGTTACCACAGCCCGTCATGCCAGTCATGACCGCAGCTGTCAGTATGATAAGAAAAATGCTGCATATCAGTCTGAAAATATTGTTTTTATAAT
>OLRO01000592.1_pt1 | contig 26076 bp, 17 predicted proteins | sample 1673131 | NCBI WGS metagenome assembly OLRO01 (sample SAMEA3136757, study PRJEB25190) | human gut metagenome | biome: human gut; feature: human-associated habitat; material: faeces | place: Austria | collected 2013 | reverse complement strand
CCTTCACATCCTGCCGCTCTGCCATGACCGGTGCCTCCGGATCCGTGGTCAGACAGCCGCTGCGGCCTACAAAATATTCTTTTCCATGATATACCACCATAAGCGGCGCATCTGCCCGGATGCGTATTTCCTGAAGAAGCCGGTAATCAATGTCCAGCTTTTCCATGTAACGGCGCAGATCCTTTGCCAGCACACGAAGCACCTGATCTCTCTGTCCCATATCTCATCCTCCATTCTTTTTCAATATATGTATGGGACAGGCAGATATTCCAAAATGTTTGCAGAATGTTTGCAAAACTTTGATTGCAAATGGTGATAAAATGTAATAAAATAAAACTATGTGAGGTGAAAAAAAACCTCAAGAAGGAACATTGCCGAAAGCAATGTTATTCACGATTTATATACAAGAAAAGAAAGGATGATAACAACAATGGAAAACATGCCAAAAATGAAAATCGGTATTGTTGCAGTGAGCAGGGACTGTTTCCCGGAGTCGCTCTCTGTAACAAGAAGAGAAAACCTTGTAAAAGCATACGCTGCTAAATATGACGCAGAGGACATTTATGAGTGTCCGATCTGTATCGTAGAGAGTGAGATCCACATGGTTCAGGCTCTTGAGGACATCAAGAAAGCCGGCTGTAACGCTCTCTGTGTATACCTTGGTAACTTCGGTCCTGAGATCGCTGAGACACTTCTTGCAAAGCACTTCGATGGTCCTAAGATGTTCGTAGCTGCTGCTGAGGAGACTTCCGCAAACGGCGGACTGATCCAGGGCAGAGGTGATGCATACTGTGGTATGCTCAACGCAAGCTACAATTTAAAGCTTCGTAACGTAAAGGCTTACATCCCTGATTATCCGGTTGGAACTGCAGAGGAATGTGCTGATATGATCCATGAGTTCGTTCCGATTGCAAAAGCAATCTACGCTTTGGATCACTTAAAGATCATCAGCTTTGGTCCTCGTCCATTGAACTTCTTAGCTTGTAATGCTCCTATCCAGCAGCTTTACAACTTGAATGTTGAAATTGAAGAGAACTCTGAGCTTGACTTGTTTGAAGCATTCAATAACCATGCCGGAGATGCTCGTATCCCTGATGTTGTTAAGGATATGGAAGCAGAGCTTGGCGCAGGCAACAAGAAACCTGAGATCCTTGAGAAACTTGCTCAGTATGAGATCACTCTCCTTGACTGGATCGAGGATCACAAAGGATACCGTGAGTTCGTTGCGATCGCCGGTAAATGCTGGCCTGCATTCCAGACACAGTTTGGTTTCGTTCCTTGCTATGTAAACAGCCGTCTGACAAAGATGGGTATCCCTGTTTCCTGCGAAGTTGATATCTATGGTGCATTGAGTGAGTTTATCGGAACTGTTGTCAGCAACGATGCGGTTACTCTTCTCGACATTAACAATACTGTTACACCGGATATTTACGAAGAAGATATCAAGGGCAAATTCGATTACACATTGAAAGATACTTTCATGGGATTCCACTGTGGTAACACAGCTTCCACAAAGCTTTCCTTCTGCGAGATGAAGAACCAGATGATCATGGCTCGTTCTCTTCCAGAGGAGGTTACAAACGGAACTCTCGAGGGAGACATTGTACCTGGAGACATCACTTTCTTCCGTCTGCAGAGTACTGCTGATGCAAAACTTCGTGCTTACATCGCACACGGTGAAGTTCTTCCGGTTGCAACTCGTTCCTTTGGTGCGATCGGTATCTTCGCAATCCCAGAGATGGGTCGTTTCTACCGTCATGTATTGATCGAAGGCAACTACCCTCATCATGGTGCTGTAGCATTCGGTCATTATGGAAAGGCTCTTTACGAAGTATTCAAATACATCGGTGTTGATGTAGATGAGATCGGCTTCAACCAGCCTAAGGGAATGCTTTACAAGACAGAGAATCCATTTATGTAATCTGATCCTTACAATAATATAGTAACATTTTATAGGAAAGACACACTGTTTCGGCAGCGTGTCTTTCCGTGTAAAAATACAAAACATTTTAACCGAAGGAGGTTTCATATGAACTATTTAATTGGTATTGATTTGGGAACATCCTCAACCAAAACCGTACTTTTCGATGAAAAGGGAGAAGTAATTGCTTCCGCAAGCAAAGACTATCCTTTGTACACACCACACAACGGCTGGGCAGAGCAGAAACCGGAAGACTGGCGTGATGCTGCGTTAGAGACGATCACAAAAGTCGTAAAAGATTCCGGTGTCGCTGCAGATGATATCAAGGGTCTTGGTATCTCCGGTCAGATGCACGGTCTTGTCATGCTCGACGAGCAGGGCGAGGTGATCCGTCCTTCCATCATTTGGTGTGACCAGCGTACCGAAAAAGAATGTGAAGAAATGACAGAAAAAGTTGGCGCAGAAAAGTTGATCGAGATCACAGCCAACCCTGCCATGACAGGATTTACTGCTTCTAAGATTCTGTGGGTTCGTAATAACGAGCCTGAAAACTACGCAAAATGTAAACACATTCTCCTGCCAAAGGATTATGTTCGTTACATCTTGACCGGTGAATTTGCAACAGAGGTTTCTGATGCTTCCGGTATGCAGCTGTTGGATGTACCAAAACGCCAGTGGTCTGATGAACTTCTTGAGATCTTAGATATCGACAAGAGTCTTCTTGCAAAAGTATATGAATCTCCGGAAGTAACCGGAACGATCTTACCAGAGATTGCTGCTAAGACAGGTCTTTCTACTTCTACTGTTGTCGTAGGTGGTGCCGGCGATAATGCTGCCGCTGCTGTAGGTACCGGCGTCGTAGAGGACGGTAAAGCATTTACCACGATCGGTACAAGTGGTGTCGTTTTCGCACACAGCAACAACATCTCTATTGATCCTAAGGGTCGTGTACATACTTTCTGCTGCGCTGTTCCAGGTGCATGGCATGTTATGGGTGTAACACAGGCTGCCGGATATTCCCTCGCTTGGTTCCAGGAAAATATCGGAACAGAGTATGCTCGCAAGGCAAAAGAGCAGGGATGCGGTGCTTTTGATCTGATCAATGCAGATGTACAGAAAACTCCGATCGGAGCAAACCGTTTGATCTACCTCCCATACTTAAATGGTGAGAGAACGCCTCATGTCGATCCAAACTGCCGTGGCGTATTCTTCGGTTTATCCAGTATGCATACAACCGCTGATATGGCTAGAGCCGTAATGGAAGGTATTCAGTACTCTTTGACAGACTGCAACGATATCATCAAGGAAATGGGAATCGAAGTTTCTGAAATGATGGCTTGTGGCGGCGGTGCCAAGAATGCCGTTCAGCGTCAGATGATGGCTGATATGTTTGGCTGCGACGTTAAGACCGTAACCGCAACAGAAGGTCCTGCTCTCGGTGTTGCTATTCTTGCCGGTGTTGGTGCCGGACTGTACGAAAGCGTAGAATCCGCTTGCCGTCAGATGATCCACACTGATCCTGCGAAGGAATGCCATGCTGATCCAAAGGCAACAGCAGAGTATGATAAGTATCATCAGATCTACAAGAATCTATATACCTGCTTAAAGGATCAGTTCCAAGAGTTAGCAAAACTGTAATTGCCCGGTAATAAAACCACAATTACTATTGTATAAACACACGATTTCATAAGGTGTCAAAATATAATTTGGCACCTTATTTTTAAGGAAAATTGAAACGGCGAAAGATGTGGTATCATCTTTCGCCTTTTTTAGCCGTTTATAATTCCTTAAATTGCATGAAGATTTTTTAAGGATATGTCCATAATCGGTGCAGAATGTGTCAATGCTCCACTTGAAACATAATCCACACCAACATCGATCATATTCTGAATATTTTCTTTGGTAACATTGCCGGAACATTCGGTCAACGCTCTGCCATCAATGATCTGGATGGCTTCTTTCATCTGTTCCGGAGACATGTTATCCAACATAATAATATCAGCGCCCGCTTCTACCGCTTCCTTTACCATGTCCAAGTTCTCAACTTCCACCTCGATCTTATGCACGAAAGATGCGTATTCTTTCGCCATCTTGACCGCTTTCGTAATGCTTCCTGCTGCGCCAATGTGATTGTCCTTCAACATAACACCATCTGAAAGGTTAAAACGATGATTGCTGCCGCCACCTACTTTCACAGCATATTTTTCAAAAATGCGCATATTTGGTGTGGTTTTGCGGGTATCTAACAATGTCGTGCCACTGCCCTCTAACATCTTGGCAATGGATCGTGTATACGTAGCAATACCGCTCATGCGCTGCAAGTAATTTAATGCTGTTCTCTCTCCGGACAGCAATGCACGAATATCTCCAGTAACAACGGCCATTAACTGACCCACTGTAACTTCATCGCCATCTTCCACACGCATATCAAAGCTTACCGTATCATCTAACAATTCAAATACACGTTTAAACACACCAAGTCCGGCAATAACGCCATCCTGTTTACAGATCAACTGCACCTCGCCCTTCTGGTACTCCGGCATCACACAATTCGTAGATAAATCTTCGCTTGTAATATCTTCCTCCAATGCCATGCGGATCAATCGATCAGCATTGACACGATATGTAATCGGATCTTTCATCTCATCCTCCTGTCTATCATCTGTTGCTTCGTCTCTATCAACTTCCGGCAACCCTGCTATAAATGTCATCACATCATTGCTGCCCGACCTGCAACATCATTGCTTGGTTTCTAATGTCGTTTCTTCTCTGCCTCGATTTCCTGCAAAACCACATCTTTATAATGTTGCTGCAAGCCTTTCAAGTCCTTATATTTTGCTTCATCAACCGGAGAACCATCCATGATCTGCTCCCAGTCGGTATCCGGCAAAAGTTCCTTAATCTGGACTGCTGCACGCTCTGCAAATACCATAGATTCTAACAAGGAATTGCTGGCAAGACGATTCTTTCCATGTACGCCATTGCAGGATGTCTCACCGACAGCATACAAACGGTTCATGCTTGTCTTACTCTCATGGTCTACATGTATTCCGCCCATGAAATAATGCTGCGCGGGAACAACCGGAATACATTCTTTCGTCGGATCATATCCCTCTTCCAAACACTGCTGCATAATATTTGGAAAATGACTGCGGATCTCTTCCTCCGGTATCTTTTCCATGGAAAGCCATACAAAAGGCGTTCCATCCTTTTTCATTTGTTTATGAATCTCCGCTGTCACTACATCTCGTGGCTGCAATTCATCACAAAATCTCTGCTTATTTTTGTCAAGCAGTATTGCACCTTCTCCTCGAACCGATTCAGAAATAAGAAATCTCCGTCCCGGCTTCTCGGAATATAACGTTGTCGGATGGATCTGAATATAGTCAATATGTTCCATCTCTATCCCATGACATAATGCGATTGCAAGCGCATCACCGGTAATATGCCGGAAATTTGTCGAGTGCTGGTACAAACCGCCAAGACCACCGCTGGCAAGAACCGTAAACTTTGCATACATCTCCCGCAAAGTTCCATCTGACATTTTCGCTACAATCCCGGCACATCCTGACTCATTCTCTATAATATCGATCATCGTCGTATGCTCTAAGATCGTAATATTACTGCGTTCTCTGACCCTTTCCAACAAAGTGCTGGTGATCTCCTTGCCGGTAATGTCTTCATGAAACAGGATGCGCGGTCTGCCATGTCCACCCTCGCGGGTAAACACCAATCCATTGTCATCTCGTTCAAAATCTACGCCATAACCGAGCAACTCCTTAGCGATCTGCCTCGAAGAACGTATCATGATCTCTACAGATTTCGGATCGTTCTCATAATGGCCTGCCCGCATCGTATCTTCAAAATAGCCGTCATAGTCCTCTTCATCACGCAGCATACACATTCCCCCCTGCGCTAAAAAAGAATCACTCCGATCAACTTCATCTTTGGTTATCATACATATTTGTAGTTCTTTCGGAAGATGCAGCGCATGGTACAATCCTGCAGCACCCGTCCCGACAACAACTACATCTGTCTTTATTTTTTCCATTGTCCACCTATCTTTTGGTTGTTTTTAGGCTCATTATAGCATACTTGCGCACACCTTAAAAGCGGAAATCTCTTTTCCCATCATTTAATTCAGACAAATATTCCATTGCTTTGGCACGTACCTTCTCATTCGGTACTTTTAAGATTTCTTTTGCGATCAATTCTTCACCAATTTTCTTTGTCTCCGGCGATGCATAATCTTCCAAATATTCTTTCAGAGTCATTAACGCATTAGGGTGACAGCAGTTTACAATCTGTCCTGACTTCAAAAGAGACATGAAACGGTCACCGGTACGCCCCGCACGATAGCAGGCAGTACAAAAACTTGGTACATAGCCAAGCTTCATCAGCCAATTAACTACCTCATCCAGACTTCTAGTATCACTCACATCAAACTGCGCTGAACTGTCATCACGCACCGGCTCTGTATATCCGCCGACACTCGTACGGGACCCTCCACTGATCTGAGAAATACCAAGTTTCAACACTTTTTCACGTGTGCGCTGTGACTCGCGTGTTGATACGATCATTCCGGTGTATGGTACCGCAATACGGATCACCGCAACGATCTTTTCAAAGATCTCATCCGGTACTGCATTGCTAAAGTCTGCAGTGTCAATGTCATCTGCCGGACAGATACGCGGTACGCTGATCGTATGCGGGCCAACTCCCTGTGCTGCTTCCAAATGTTCCGCATGCATCAAAATGCCGACCAATTCATACATATAGCCCTCCAGGCCAAACAATACACCCAGTCCGACATCATCAATGCCACCTTCCATAGCTCGGTCCATCGCCTCTGTATGGTAAGCGTAATCATGCTTTGGTCCGGTTGGATGAAGCTGTTCATAAGATTCTTTGTTGTATGTCTCCTGAAACAGGATATACGTTCCAATGCCGGCATTTTTTAATTTGGTATAATTTTCTACAGTTGTAGCAGCAATATTGACATTCACACGACGAATAGCGCCATTCTTATGCTTAATGCTGTAGATGGTTTCAATACTTTCCAAAATATATTCCAGTGGATTGTTGACCGGATCCTCGCCCGCTTCGATTGCGAGACGCTTATGTCCCATATCCTGCAATGCGATAACCTCATCACGAATCTGCTCCTGAGTCAGTTTGATACGAGGAATATGCTTATTTTTGTAATGATACGGACAATAGGTACATCCATTGACACAATAATTTGACAAATACAGCGGAGCAAACATGACAATACGCTGTCCGTAAAACTTTTCTTTGATCTCCATTGCTAATTTTGTAATCTCTTCATTAACTTCCGGAATGTCACACTGCATTAACACAGCCGCTTCCTTATGGCTGATACCCTTTGCCAGTTTTGCCTTATCGAGGATCTGACGAAGAAGCTCCTTGTTATTTTTGTTCTTCTCGGCATAATCGAGAGACTCTAAAATTTCTTCGTGATTGATAAACTCTTCTGCTTTTAATGATTTTGGGTCGTAACTATAACTGCTCATTTCTTCATCCTCCATTACGAAAAGACACCTCATACCAAAGGCATGAGGCGTCTTTTTTGCATTATTAAGCACTGTACACTTCCTCGTATACAGCTATCCAACTCACATCATGTCTTAATGTCAGGCAAATACCTGCGCCTTAAGAACTAAGGATTTGGTGATTACATTACCATTCTTACTTCTGTAACATCAGTAAGCTTGTCTGCAGGGATGTAATTATCATCCTGCTTCTCACCATTAATATAGAACTCCTTAAATCCAGCCTGTGCGCCGTTCGGATTTTCTACTTTGATAACGATTTTCTTGCCACGGAAATTCTTTTCCATTGTCATTTCTTTCCAATCACTTGGGATCGTTGGAGCAACACGAAGTCCATCTAAATCAGGACGGATACCGCAGATACCCTCAACGCAGCCTACCATACAAGTGGAAGCTGTTCCAGTCAGCCAGTGTACATGAGAACGTCCATGGAATGGGCTTTCGTCACCCTCTGTGTACTGTCCGTGTACATATGGCTCCAATTTACGGATCTCAGCCTTGTCGTTCTGAGAAGATGGTGAACTTTCCTCAAAATACCGGAATGCTTTGTCACCATGTCCCATCAAAGCTTCTGCTAAGATCAACCAGCCCTGTGTCTGAGAGAAAATACCACCATTCTCTTTGGTTGATGGTGGGAACAAACCAGCCAATGCGCCATCAAAATAATGATCTACATAAGATGGTGCCATTATCTTAGCACCATACGCTGTATTCAACTCACGCTCTACAGATTCCATTGCGATCTCAGCCTGCTCTTTGGAAGCATGACCGGAGATAACTGCCCAAGTCTGTGGATTGAGCCACATACTTGCTTCCGGATCGTTCTTGGACCCGATCAATTCGCCGGTATCCTTAAATCCACGATTGTAGCGGTCATCCTCCCACCACAGATCGTTGATCTTATCGCCGATCTCTTTCTGTGTCTTATCCAAATATGCAATATACTCTGTATCGTTCTTCTTCTCTGCAAAGTAACGCATGATCGTAAATGCATAGTAAAGCTGCAATGCTACGAAAGAAGACTCACCCTGTGCACCAAGACGGAGACAATCGTTCCAGTCTGCATGCAATCCTGCCGGAAGACCGTGTGGTCCCAAATGATTCATTGAGAAATCAATTGCTTTCTGCAAATGCTCATAAACCGTTGCTTTCTTCTCAATATTAGACCAAGTGATCTCCTCATCCATAAAGTCCAGATTACCTGTCTCAGAGATGTACTTATAAACTGTCGGGAACAACCATAATGCATCGTCTGCACGATAAGCCGGATGGCCTGTCTCGCGTACATAATCCGGATCATCCGGTGTGCCCTCGTGTCCTGCACGCTCCTCATGATCAAAACGAACTAATGGAAGTCCGCCACCATTATCTACCTGCGCAGATAACATAAAACGGATCTTATCCAAAGCTGCCTCTGGATCAGTATGAATAACACCCTGAATATCCTGAACAGTATCACGATAACCATATCCGTTTCTCTCACCACAATAAATGAAAGATGCTGCTCTGGACCAAGTAAAGGTTAAGAAGCACTGATATGCATTCCATGTATTTACCATACTGTTAAATGCCGGGCTTGGTGTATTGATCTTGAAGTTCTCAAGCTTAGCATGCCAGTATTTCTTTAACTCCTCGATCTCTTTGTCACATACGGAAACATCTTCATATGCAGCAATGATCTTATCTGCATCAGACTCTTTGTACTTACCAAGTAAGAATGCCATCGTCTTTGTCTCACCCGGAGCAAGCTCTAATGCTGTATGCAGTGCACCACAACTGTTCTCGTTGTAATTGCATACGCCATCGCATTTACCACGCTCTACTGCTACCGGATTGCCGTAATCATGGTACAAACCAATGAAAGCTTCCTTATCACCGTTGTAAGATGTCACAGGCTGTCCTGCCAGACCGAAGAAACGCTCTTTACCATTACTTCCGTCCGGACCTTTGTACCAGTTTAAGTTGATCTGCTGATAGATCTTGTTCTTGCGGAAGCTGGTGTTGGTCGTGCAGAGAGAATACTGCAGGTTTACCTGATCCTGATTGTAATTGTCATCGTTAGAAAGTTCTGCATAACCGAATACAGAAATCTTTCTAGGCTTGTCTGATGTATTGGTTACTTTACAGCACCATACTTCATATACTTTATTCAATGGCACATAATACATTGCCTCTGATTTAATTCCGGCATACTCTGCAAACATCTTTGTATAAGCAGTACCGTGATGAACTTCGCTCTTATATTCGTTTAAGTCCTTGCCAACCGGCTGCCAGGATGCTGACCAATAGTCACCATTCTCATCATCACGAAGATAGATATAACGACCCGGTGTATCATCACTGTTGAAGTGATAACGCAAAATACGTCCGTTCGCTCCACTCTTTACGAAGCTGTATCCACCTGCGTTATTCGAAATGATTGCGCCATACTCCGGTGAGCCAAGATAGTTACACCAAGGTGCCGGTGTGTTTGGTTTGGTGATGACATACTCTCTGTTGTCGTCATCAAAATAGCCGAAATTCATAGTTTGTTCCTCCTTAAAATGAAATATTTTGTAAATTCCAGTTCTATACTGTTTCTTTGCAGATCTTGCCTGCCACCTATTGTCGCAACAGGCGCTCCAGACATTTTCTCATAATGGTACATCTTTATTATTATACGACACCAAACCGCCCAGTTCAAGAACATTCTTCGCATTTATTAACATTATTTTGATCTGTGCACTGTAAGGAATGACCATTTATACGGAAATCCACATAACATTCAATCCTTCGGCCTCTGCGCTATTTTGAAACCAATACAGATATCGCCAATTTTTGTTGTGAATAACCTTACGAAGTTTTTTACAATCATCAAATCCAATGCCACGTCCTCCCTCATCCTGATCACAAACTCTCGTAGTAGCACGGATATCAAGCTCTTCTACATTACTTCTCCTAAATTCTACATTGATCAAAAGCTTCTGCTTCGAAAGATCCAACCTTTTCAAATATTTCGTATCATTCAAATAAATGTACTCTAATTTTCGACATTTTTTTAGATCCAAGGAAGTCGCCGAAATACCGTTGGCATATAATTCTTTCAATGCAGTATACCGTTTTAAATTAGGGCTTTTCATCTTCGTATTGCTGATATCTAACAGCTCCACTCGTTCCGGATTTGGCAGGGAAAACATCTTTGTTATCCTATTATTTCCGCAACGAAATTCTCGTATTTTTTTGTTAGCCGAGAGATTTAACGTTCTAATTTTCGTGTGGCTTACATCAAGTTCTCGTATTTTTTTGTTGGCAGACAAATCCAATTTTTTAATCTTCGTACTGCCAACATCTAATGTCTGCAGCTTTTTGTTCACAGATAGATTCAACTTTTTAAGATTAGTACCGTGAACATTCAACACCTCTAATTTCTTATTATTTTTTACAGACAATTGTGATATTTTACTTCCGGACAGATTAAGAAATACTAAATCTCTCATACGACTCACATCAACCTTTCGAATTGTACTGTCCTCAGGATAATACGTCTCCAAATCCAATGATCTCAATCCATTAGAACCTTTCATTTTCATCTTGCCAAGATTACGCAATTGCACCGTTGCATATTGCAGCCTCTTGCAATTAGAGAAATCAAGATACTTCACACTTGTCCAATGATCTCCAATATCAATCGATTGCACCTTAGAACCGGATAAGTCTATTTTATCATATTTGCCATCCGATGATATAGAGACTTTTTCTAATTTTGGCAGATTTCTCAAATTAAGATCCCCTTTATATTGCTCTACACTGATATCCACAGTTTTCAAGTTCTTGCCATAAAATTTTAGACCAGATAATTTTTTTCCGGAGATTTCCAAGCTCTCCAGCTTTTTATTTTTTCGCAGATCAATATGATTCATCGTCTGAGCAGACAAATAAACACTCTTCAAATTGTAAAAGTATTGCATTCCTTTTAGTGATGTCTTTTTCTCATCCTCTGACGCAAAAATATATAAATATTTTACCTTCTTGATTTCAGATGAACTGAGTTTCCCATCACTATCCTCATCCCATCGCCGTTTCAACTCTACACGAACAGCTTTACTTGGAAAATTCTTTTTTGAAATGCGTACCGTCCTGCCCGCAGCATCAACTCTGCTTTCCAATCCCAATACTACGGTCAATGCCAATGCCACAAGCACCATCCCTTTGATCATTCTTTTCATAGTAATCACCTGACCTTTCCTTATTCGTTTCTTTTTCATTTGCTCCTCCTTACCCATGTCACTTTTCACATGTAAAAATAGATACTTTAGATACAAAAAACAATCTACTTTATACAGAACTTCCGTTAGTTACATCTTTAGTACACCATAGGTCTGTTACCTTGTCAACAATAGCAGCGTAATCTTAATAATTCTTAAGAATTCGAACTTCGCATATCAAAAAGTTTCGGATATGCGAAGTTTGAGCAACGTAACTAATCGGCGCTGTGCTAGATCAGTTCTACGGAATACGTTTTTAACCAATAATTAATCTGCAACAAATATGCTAACATCTGTGGACCTGCCATCAACTGTCCATACCAAGGTTTTCCATAATCTTTGGTGCTATCGATAAACTTTTGTACTTTCTTTCGATCCACGATCTGCAGGATCGGCGCTTTCGAGTCTTCAATTTCCTGCTGCAGTCTTGTTCCCAATAATGTTTCATAATACGGATCATAACTCTTAGGATATGGGCTTTTGCGTCGAAACAATATTTCATCCGGCAACAGTCCCCGCGAAGCCTGCCTAAGCACATTTTTTACCAGTCCGTCTTTGGCTTTCATTTCCCAAGGAACATTAAATATATAGTCAACCAATGCACGATCGGCAAATGGTACTCTTGCTTCCAGTCCGGAATGCATACTTGTTCTGTCCATGCGATTGAGCAGTGTCTGCATAAAATAACGAATGTTCAAATAACCGATCTGCCTGCGATTCGTTTCGATCTCATCTTCTCCGGGAAGGATCGTCACCTCTCGTACCGACCGGTCATACATTTCCTGTACAAACGCGTCCATCGGCAAGCTCTCACGTACCTCGTCTAACAATAGCATTTTACGAGGTGCAAGATCCGGCGTCCATGGAAACGTCCCACTCTGCAAAAATTCTTCCCGGTGAAACCACGGATATCCACCAAATACTTCATCTGCACATTCTCCGGTCAAAACCACCTTATGCTGTCTACCGACCAACTGGCAAAAATACACCAATGAAGAATCTACATCCGCCATACATGGCATATCGTGCGCTTCCATAGAATCATACAGCAGATCTGCCTGTGTTTGATAATCACACTCTAAATAATGATGTTCCGATCCCAGGTATTCGACCATTTTGTCAACGTACGGCCGATCCTGAGATGGCTGGAAAGAATTGGCTTTGAAATATTTTTGATTGCCGGTAAAATCAAACGAATACGTGACAAGCTGTTTCCCCTGCCTGCGCAGTTTGGCTGCACACACAGCAGAAACCACACTGGAATCCACCCCGCCGGACAAAAAAGTACAGATCGGCACATCTGATACCATTTGACGCTCAATGACATCAACTAACATCTGTCTTGTTTTGGCAATGGTCGTATCGTAATCATCTTCATGTGGATGACTGGACAATCTCCAATACTGTCTGTTTTGCAAGCCATAACGATTCACGGTCAGATAACAGCCCGGTTTGACTTCCGAAAATCCATGATACAATCCTGACCCCGGTATACGAGCCGGTCCCATACCAAGCAGCTCACATAATCCTTTCTCATCAAGCTGCGCTTTCACACCCGGATACGACAGGATCGCTTTGGGTTCCGATCCAAACAGTACCATTCCATTTTGCTGCGTATAAAACAATGGCTTGATTCCAAAAGAATCCCGATACAAATATAAGGTATCATGCCGTTCATCCAAAATGGCAAAGGCAAAAATGCCATTAAGCCGTATGACAAACTCCGGCCCATATTCCAAAAAAGCCAACAAGATCACTTCTGTATCTGATGTAGTCTGAAAACGCCATCCCTTCTGCTGCAACGTTTTGCGAAGTTCCCCTGCATTATAGATCTCGCCATTATAAACAATCTGATAAGAATTCTTTCCTCTGCGTCTGCTCATAGGCTGGGAGCCATCTTTGAGGTCAATGATCGAAAGTCTGGTATGCGCTAATCCCGCCCGTTTTCCTAAGTAGATCCCCTGCTCATCCGGTCCACGATGCAAAATACTTTGCTGCATCTTTCGTAATATGTTTTCATACTTTTCACGATTTGCAGTAAAGTCTGCATTTCCATCAAAAAATCCCGCAATTCCACACATATACTAATCTCCAATACGAAGAAGTTCATAGTATTATATGCAGAATGCGGGGTTTCGTGTTGTTCTTATAAACGGAATAATTTGGCGCCATGAGCAGCTACTGACACTGCCTCACAATTGCGTAGATCCTGTTGGTCACCACTCCACAATTCCTTCGCTATATTTGCTGTAATGCCGTACCGCTCGATTGCATCCCAAGGCAGACTCACATCACCTGCCTGATCCTGCAGATTAAATACCGCAATGTAGGTATGTTTGCCATCTGTATCTTTGGTACACCACACAGCCTGTCTGTTATCACGCATCATTTGTCTGGCTCCGGACGAATGAGACAACAGATGTAATACGTCGGCATTCGTCAGTAATGACTTCGTCCAGTCATCAAGCTGTGGCAAGTCCGCACCGATCATCATCGGCGAACGGAACACTGACCACAGTGTCATCATCGTAATCTGTTCCTCTTTCGTAAAACGAGTATCCCGCTCATCCGCAAAGCCTTTTCCAAGCTTACCGACCGGAAGCATGTCACAGTCCGGATAGCAGCCTTTGGTCACATGGCTCTGCCAAAGCTCGCAACGTTCAAACATTGGCACAAGTAACTGCCAGTCATCCCAGAAATCATCTGTGATACGCCACATATTCGCATGCGTTTCATAATACCACGCTTCCTCAATCTTAGCCGGTCCCGGGGACAAGCTAAGAACAATCGGCCGACCGCATTTTTCAATTGCCTCCGACAACATTCGTATTTCTTCTTTGGCTGTCGGCATATCCATACGGCATATGTCATCACATTTGATGAAATCAACACCCCACTGAGCATACAACGCAAGCAGAGAATCATAATATTCCTGCGCTCCTTCTGCCGCCGGATCAATTCCATACATATCCGGATTCCACTCACAAATGTTATTCGGCTGTGCGATCTCATTTGCCGTGTGAGTAGAATGTAAGATCTTAGCGTGCGCATGCACTGCATTTCTCGGTATTCCACGCATAATGTGTATACCAAATTTAAGTCCCAGATCATGGACATATTGTGCAAGAGGTGCGAATCCCTTGCCACCCGCCGCCGATGGAAAACGTTGTTCGCACGGCAACAATCTGGAATACTCATCCATGGCAACATCCCAAAATGGTATATACTGGTAACGATCTCGTTGACTGCCTGCATCATAACTGTACCACTCAATGTCAACGACAATATATTCCCAACCATACTGTTTTAAGTGCTTTGCCATGTAATCCGCATTCGCCTTAACCTGTTCCTCCGTAACACTGGTATCATAATAATCGTAACTGTTCCACCCCATCGGTGGCATTACCGCAAATAAATTCTTATCCATTCCGTCATACCTCATTTCTGCTGCAACATATTTATAATTCAAACTTTCCATCCCTCATTATCTCACACAACCACATATTGCTTATTATATCGATGGTCTAATTATATTTTGCAGCCGCTATATAGTGAATCCTGCCATCAAGAAACTATAGCGTTGGCTATTATCATAGCATCGCTATCGTGTCAAAAATATCATTTTAGGTTACAAAATTTGTAATATTGAATGTCCTATTGTTCCTTCCGGCATCTCTACTCCAAAATTATCTGCAATCGTTGCTCCGATCACCGCAAACGTCTGCTGCTCCGGCAAATTGCCTCCCTGCCTCATCGACGGTGAGTATGCAATAAACGGTACCTTTTCTCTCGTATGATCGGTTCCGGTGTAAGTCGGATCGTTGCCATGATCCGCTGTCAGGATCACAAGATCATCTTCCCGCAAAACATCCAGCAATTCACCAAGTTTCTTGTCAAACCGTTCTATCTCTTCTCCATAACCGATCGGATTACGGCGATGGCCCCACAGCGCATCAAAATCCACCAGATTAGTAAAACATAATCCCTTGAAATTGCGCTTTGCAATATCGATGGTCTGTTCCATACCATGCACAGAACTTTTGGATTTGTTGGATTCTGTCAGACCTTCTCCATCAAAGATATCAAAAATCTTTCCAACAGAGATAACATCCAGACCGGCATCTTTTAACGCATTTAATGCCGTTCTGCCAAACGGCTTCAACGCATAGTCGTGTCGATTAGAAGTACGCACAAACTCCCCACGCTTTTTGCCAACGTATGGTCTTGCGATGACACGCCCCACCTTCCATTCATCACGCATCGTAAGTTCTCTTGCAATCTCGCAATAATGGTATAGCGTGTCAAGTCCCATCGTCTCCTCGTTACCGCAGATCTGCAGCACCGAATCGGCCGATGTATAAACGATCAAATGTCCCTCATTAATCTCTTCTTCGCCCAATTCATCTAAGATCACCGTACCACTGCAGCTCTTATTCCCAATGATCTTTCGTCCGGTCTGTTTCTCAAGTTCTGCGATCAGCTCCGATGGAAATCCGGTGTCCGTAAATGTTTTAAATGGCTTGGTAATATATAGTCCCATCATCTCCCAATGCCCGGTCATCGTATCCTTGCCGTGGCTTTTTTCACACAATTTTGTCACCTTAGCCAAAGGTTCCGTAACGGACGCTACTCCATTGATCGGTCGGATATTTGCTGCGCCAAGTTTCTGCAGATTCGGTATATGAAGCTGCATCTTTTCAGCAATATGTCCAATGGTATCCACATTGCTATCGCCGTACTGCTCTGCATCCGGCATTGCGCCAAACCCTAAAGAATCCAATACAATGACAAATACTCTCTGAAATTTCCCCATAAAGAAAGCCTCCCTTCGTTAAGCCAACTCCTGTTCATAAAATAACTTTCGAACAACGGTTTCATACTCCGATAATTTACGGCTCTTTTTGATCTGCTTGAGATACTTTTCATGCTCCGTAAACTGCGGCGCCATAAAAATCCACAGCTCTTTCATCTTATGTAACAAATGCACGTCCCCAGACAGTTCCTGTTGGTACGCATCAAACAACTCATAATAAAATGCTTCTAACTCCTGCTTGCCGGTATCCTTCCCCACAATTCCACTGACAAGACCAGGGTTAGAAAGCAACCCCCGTCCGATCATAACAGACGAAAGTTGCGGAAATTCCTGTCCCAATTCACGGACATCATCTTCTGTTTTTATATCTCCATTATAACACACCGGATTCACACTTGTCTTATATGCCTGCCTAAATATTTCCCGGTGTACGCCCTCCCGGTACATCTCCGTTCTGGTTCGCGGATGAATCGTCAATTCACAAATTGGGAATGTGTTATATAACTGCAATAAGTCCGTAAACTCTTCCGGATCCTCCCAGCCAATTCTTGTTTTTATCGAAATCTTTGGCTTGGCGTATTGATAAATCTCTTCCAAGAAATGCTGCAGCTTACTGCGATTTTCCCATTTCAAAAAACCGGATCCCCTTCCCTTGCCTGTCACAGTGCCGGAAGGACATCCGAGATTCAAATTTACTTCCTGATAACCAAGTTCATACATTGTCTCTGCAGCGCACAAAAAATTCTCTGCATGATTGGTAAGGATCTGCGGGATCAACGTAACCTCTCTGTTATTTTCCGGTAAAATATCACGCAGCTCTTTGCGTTTCATAATCCCGCCATCTCTCGTCACAACAAACGGTGAATAATATCTGTCTATCCCCGGAAAATGTTTATGATGAATATTCCGATACAAATAACCGGTAATCCCCTCCAACGGAGCAAAATAGTATTGCATAAATCTCCTCCACTAAACTCTATATCATCCCATTCGCACTCCCTCAAACAACCTTAAAATCACATATTCATTATTATGTGCTGTATTGTAGAATTTGTTTTGCAACCAATATGCTAAGTTGTTCTGCAAAGGAAGAAATAAGACAATTGCTGTAGTTGCAAGTTTTTGCTATGATTTCTTGTTTTGTAAAGTCTCTGATAAATACATGCCTGAAGGAGTGTTTGAGAAGTCCCGTTTTAGCAAGGTATTATCAATTTTTGGACGGGACGCTTTCGCTACGATGCACTACGTCACGTTACTTAATGTCTCTGAAATACGAGACATAAGTAACGACGAGTGCAAAGTCCCTTTCAAAAATGATAATTACCTTGTTTACGGGACATCGAGTTCTCCGTAAGGCATGTAAATCGCATATCAGAGACTACAAAACTTAGAAATCATTGTGAAAACAAATTGCACGAGAGCAATTGCTATATTTCTTCCGTTGCAGAATTCAGTATATAACGGTTGCAAAACCAATAACTGTTTATTCACATAATAATGAATATGTGATTGAAAAGAGGTACGCAGGAGTGCGAAATTTCGTATGACATTAAAATTGTGTTGATATGTCTGCTACTGCAGCGGGTTCGCATATGATGGGCAGTACGCGTTTATGACATTGCAGATCTACTTCATCAAAATATCCACCGTCCTCACCATCTAACGTCCACTGAATATTATCATCGCTCACAATATGAAAATGACTGGAGCTGATCGTGAGCAACTGTTCGGAATCCAGATTTTTGGTCAGCAAGGAGTTGATGACAAGCTGCAATTCCACCGGATTTTTGATCTTACGGATAAACAGTGCCTCTAATAAGCCATCATCCATTTTAATGTCGCGGTTTTGATATGCCTTAAATCCTGCCACGGATTCAGAATTGCTGATCAGTCCAAGCAAAAAATCATCTTCGATCACGCCTTGATCATAGATGATCTTCATATGATGCACCTTGATCTCTGCAATATGTTTCAATGCCTCCACAAAATATGCAGTTTTTCCCAACGCATTTTTAAGCTCCTGCGGTGTCTGATAAGAAACTTCTGTAAATGCACCAAAAGCTGCAACGTACGTGAAATATTTCTCATTAAACTGTCCGAGATCACAATGGAACACTTCTCCGTTAACCACCAAAGACGCTGCCTCTTCCATCACCTTCGGAATGCTTAAGCTCGATGCAAAATCATTTACAGTTCCTGCCGGAATGTACCCACAGACCGGTTTTTGCTCTAAAGACATCAGCCCGGTTGCGACTTCGTTCATCGTACCATCGCCACCGGAACACACAATATAATCATATTCCGTGCCACGCTCTTCTACAATACGAGTCGCATCTTTCGGGCCTGCTGTCGCAAAGATCGTCACTTCAAAAGATGCCTTGCAAAACACCTGCACAATATTTGATAGATGCGTACTGATCTGTTCTTTACCCGCCATCGGATTATACACAAATAACATCTTCTTCATAACTAATCCTCCATTTCTATGAAATAAACATCGCGTCTCCAAAGGAAAAGAATCGATAACGTTCTTTTACCGCCTCTTCATAAGCTGCCATAATATGTTCCTTACCCGCCAACGCAGAAACCAACATAAGCAGCGTTGACTCCGGTAAATGAAAGTTAGTGATCAGACAGTCTAACATCTTAAATCGATAACCCGGATAAATAAAGATGCTCGTATCACCCTCTCCCGGATGTATGACGCCGTTGTCATCGGTTGCAGATTCTATCGTACGGCAACTGGTCGTCCCAACGCAAATAATGCGGCCGCCCGCCTGTTTTGTCTGATTGATCTGATCCGCTGCTTCCTTCGTAACACGATAAAATTCCGTATGCATATGATGCTGTTCCACATCATCAACCTTGACCGGGCGGAATGTTCCCAGTCCGACATGCAGTGTCACGCGCGCGATCGATACACCCATCTGTTCGATCTGCTGCAATAATTCTGTGGTAAAATGCAAACCTGCCGTCGGCGCTGCCGCAGATCCCTCATATTTCGCATAAACAGTCTGATAACGATTTTTATCCTTCAGCTTATGTGTAATATAAGGTGGCAGTGGCATCTGTCCCAACTGATCAAGGATCTCTTCAAAAATCCCCTCGTACTCGAAGCGGATCAAACGATTTCCCTCTTCCACAATATCAACAACTTCTGCCCGTAACAGGCCTCCACCAAAGACAAGCCTGGTACCAGGTTTGGCCTTTTTGCCCGGTTTCACTAAGGTCTCCCAAACATTATCCTCACCACGTTTAAGCAGCAGTACCTCAACCTTGCCGCCTGTTTCTTCACGTTCTCCGATCAATCTCGCCGGAATCACCTTCGTGTCATTTAACACGAGACAATCCCCCGGTTTTAAGTATTCTGTGATATCGCGAAATATGCGATGCGTAATCTTCCCGGTCTGTTTATCCAAAATCATCAAACGGGAAGACGCTCTGTCAGAAAGTGGATCCTGTGCGATCAATTCTTCCGGAAGATCATACGCAAAATCTGATGTTTTCATACTAATTCCACACTCCTTTTTTACTCAATTGTCATTTCAAAAATCATTGCAATTCTAAACACCCTGCAAATACATTTGGCTTGGATAAAGTTAATTGTTTCATCCGCAATTTGCCTTTGCAAGAATAAACTTTTCTATGACATGTGCAACACCATCTTCATCATTGGACAATGTTACATAATCAGCCACTTCTTTAACAACATCCTGCGCATTTGCCATTGCTACCCCAAGCCCTGCAAATGCGATCATAGAACGGTCATTAAACCCATCCCCACAAGCGATCAGGTCCTCTTTGGTCTGACCCAGTGCTTCACACAATTTGCCAAGAGACGCCGCCTTATCCACATGTTTCGGTAAAAGCTCTAAGAAAAACGGCTCGGATCGTCCTACGTCAATACGGTCTCCATACTTTTCTCGGAAAAGGACTTCTAACCGTGCTGCATGTTCCGGATCTGCCGTCCCCAGACACTTATTGACCGGCATCGTGACCTGCGCTGCCGGATCCGCGAAAGGACATATTTCCAATCCATTGATCCGGGACTCCAGTCCCATGTATTTGTCAACGATCTCCCCGGAAATGATCTTTCCATCCTGATACGTCATCATTCCAATCTGATGCTCTTTCGCCTCATCGAATAAGATCGGGATCATATCCAGTGGCATCGTCTGCTGAAACAGAATTTCTCCCGTTTTGCAATCCTGCACTCTTGCCCCATTATAGGAAAGCATATATCCTCCCATCTCCGAAAGATGCAACTTATCCGCTACCCTTTGAACTCCCGGAGTCGGTCTTCCACTTGCCAGCACAACGATATGACCCTGCTCCTGCATTTTAGCGATCATTTCCTTTGTGCGTGGCGTGATCTCTTTGTTCGAATCCGTTAATGTTCCATCTAAATCTAATGCTAAAATCTTACGTGACATAAAAAACCTCATTCCTATCAATGTAAAAAGCTAGCTATCAAATTTGAGCTCCGCTCAAATTTGCAATACACATAAGAAATACAAGGAAGCTTGTATTTCTTATGTGTTATGCATACTGGCTATTATACAATTCTTTATAAAACCCTCCGGCTGCCATCAGGCTTTCATGGTTACCCTGCTCAATAATATTACCATCTTTCATGACCAAAATAATATCGGCATTTTGGATCGTAGACAAACGATGAGCCACAATAAAGCTGGTGCGTCCTTCCATCAATTTGGCAAACGCCCTCTGAATACGTATTTCTGTACGTGTATCAATAGAAGAAGTAGCCTCATCCAATATAAGCATAGATGGCTTTGACAGCATAACACGCGTAATACATAAAAGCTGTTTCTGACCCTGACTTAAGTTATCACCATCCTCTTTGACCACGGTATCATAACCGTTCGGCAAACGACGAATAAAGCTATGCGCATGTGTCGACTTCGCCGCCTTGATCACTTCTTCTCTCGTTGCGTTCGACTTACCCATACAAATATTATCAAAAATCGTTCCATCCTTGATCCAAGTATCCTGCAGCACCATACCGAAACCGGTTCGCAGATCCCCTCTGGTCATTTGGCGCGTATCCACGCCATCCACAAGGATCCGTCCTTCATTCACCTCATAAAATCGCATCAACAGATTGATCAATGTTGTCTTACCACAACCGGTCGGTCCCACGATCGCTACACGCTGTCCCGGCTTCACCGAAAGATTTAAGTCACGGATCAACGGCTGCGATGGTACATAAGAAAACGCAACATGCTCGATATCGATCTGGCCGGACACATGCTCTAATTTCTTCGGTGTTTCCGTATCCGGTTCCTGCTCCTGTTCCTCGATCAGCGCAAACACTCTCGCAGCACATGCAATAGCATTTTGAAGCTCGGTGATCACACCCGATATCTCATTAAAAGGCTTTGTATACTGATTTGCATAACTTAAGAAACAAGATAACTGACCGACACTGATCGCACCGCGAAGCACTGCAAATGCGCCGACAACGCCAACACCGGCATACACCAGATTGTTGACAAAACGAGTAGAAGGATTCACGGTCGAGGAGAAAAAGGTCGCCTGCAGTGACCACTTCTCCAACCGATCATTAATATCATCAAACCGCTCCATCGCTTTTTGCTCATAACTATACGCCTGAACCACGCGCTGATTGCCAATCATTTCATCAATAAACGCCGTCTGTTCACCCCTTGTTTCAGACTGTTTTAAGAACATACGGTGTGTCTTTTTGGCAATAAATCCTGCCACGAAAAAGGAAAGTGGCGTTACCAGTACAACGACTAACGTGATCCATATATTTTCGCGCAGCATAAATAACAATGTGCCAAGTATCGTAAGCACTCCGGTAAATGCCTGCGTAAAGCCAAGCAGCAGACCATCCGCAAACTGATCGACATCCGCGATCACACGGCTGACAATATCACCGGATGGATGTCCATCTAAATATTTCAATGGCAGATCATGAATGTGATGAAAGGCATCCTCACGGATCTCACGCATAACCAGATACGTAATGCGATTGTTGCACACATTCATAAGCCACTGCGAAAATCCCGTAATAGCAAGCGTAACGATCATCTTCTCCAGAATGGGACGAAGCGCAGCAAAATCCACTTTTCCTTTTGCGATCATGCAATCGATCGCATGTCCTGTAAGGATTGGCAGATACAGCGTACTAACGACTGTCACTGCAGCGAGTACCAACGATAATATCACCAAAAAGGTGTGTTTACGAATATAACAAAGTATTGTTCGAATCGTATCTTTATCCATCCGTTACGCCTCCTTTCTGTCCTGAAACTGGGACTGATGTATCTCTTGATATACCGGACACTGTTCCATCAATTGTTCATGGTTTCCAATGCCAACCACTTCTCCATCATCCAACACAATAATTTCATCCGCATAACAAATGGAAGAAGTACGCTGAGAAACAATAAACGTTGTCGGATGATAAGTTAGTTCACGGATCGCTTTGCGCAGTTTTGCATCCGTTGCATAATCCAATGCCGATGTGCTGTCATCCAAGATCAAAATACGTGGTCTGCGTACCAGTGCTCTGGCAATGCTGAGGCGCTGTTTCTGACCACCGGAAAGATTTCGGCCGCCCTGCTCAACTTTCGTATAGATTCCCTGCTCTTTCGCACTGACAAACTCCCATGCCTGTGCATCCTTTAACGCCTGTATTACCTCTTCTTCGGTCGCATCCTCGTTACCCCACAAAATATTATCGTAGATCGTTCCCTGAAATAACACCGCTTTCTGCATAACAATACCGACCGACTGACGCAGATCATCAAGAGGGAGCGAACGAACATCTTGTCCAGCAATAAGGACTGCGCCCTCTGATACATCATAAAAACGAGGGATCAAATTTACCAGAGTAGATTTACCGGAACCGGTTCCACCAATGATGCCGATCGTCTGTCCGGGCTTCGCCTCAAAGTTCAAATTCTCTAAAGCTGCATCTCCTCCACCCTGATAACTCATCGTCACATGGTCAAACGTCACGGCAGCCGCACCATCCTGCTGTAACGGTTCTGCTTCTCCCTCTATCTTCAACGAAGAATCCATATCAAATACCGACTGCAAACGCTTTCCACAGGCAACTGCTTTGGTCGCCAAAACGATACAATTGGCCATCTTGATTAGCTCTACCAAAATCTGTGACATATAATTAACCAGAGCAACCATATCGCCCTGTAAAATGTGTCCACTGTCAATACGAACTGCACCTTTCCACAACAGTAGAACAAGTGCTACGTTGATCATCACATATGTTACCGGATTCGTTAGCGCCGAAATACGTCCTACCATTAACTGCATTCTCGTCAATGCATTATTTTCATCGGAAAAACGAGTGATCTCATCCTGCTCTTTATGAAAAGCTCGGATCACGCGCACACCGGTAAGATTCTGACGAACCCTTCCCAATACATGATCCAGTTTTTCCTGAACTTTACGGTATAACGGCATCGTGATCAACATGATACCAAAAACGACGATCGCAAGTAACGGAATAACGATTGCAAATACCACTGCCGCCTTTACATCTACCGTAAACGACATAACCATCGCACCGAACACGATAAATGGCGAGCGCAAAAGCAGACGCAGTACCATATTCGTTCCAGACTGGATCTGGTTAATATCACTGGTCATACGGGTAATCATGGTCGAAGTACCAATCTCATCCATTTCGCGGAAAGAAATACTCTCAATCTTTGCAAACAATCCATGCCGTAGCTTTGCCGCAAATCCAACCGCCGCCTTTGCAGCAAAATATTGTGCCGTGATCGAGCAGGTCAGACCGACCAGCGCAAGCAGGATCAACACCCCGCCATAGCGCAATATATATTCGCTGTCATATCTGGCAATTCCTTTATTAATGATCGCTGCCATCACAAGCGGCACTGTCAGATCAAAACAAGCCTCTAACAGCTTAAATAATGGGCTCAAAAAACATTCTTTTTTGTACCCTTTCAGATAACTCAATATATTCATTCTTTTTTGTTCTTGTTGCATTACAAATCCTCCATGCCTGCATTTACCCATATCTTAAAAGTATATGCGTTTTGCCCTCTATTAGTCAAGTATCAACATGCGGATTTTATTTGCTATTCTCCCCATTATTCAGTATACTGGATACAACTATTGCCAATGCAGAAAGGATTAACATATCATATGGAACAATTTGAATTGATCGCCCCATGTCATTTTGGACTGGAGGCTGTGTTAAAACGGGAAATTTTGGATCTCGGATACGAAATTCAGAAAGTCGAAGATGGAAAAGTCACTTTTCTTGGTGATGCACAAGCCATCTGCCGCGCTAATATATTTTTACGTACAACAGAGCGAATTTTGCTTAAAGTTGGAAGCTTTCATGCCACAACATTTGATGAGCTGTTTGAACAGACAAAGGCACTTCCGTGGGAACATTATATTCCGGAAGATGGTCGTTTCTGGGTGACCAAAGCGACTTCGATCAAGAGTAAACTGTTTAGTTCATCGGACATTCAGTCTATTATGAAAAAAGCAATGGTAGAGCGCATGAAATCAAAATATCATACTTCTTGGTTTTCAGAAGAGGGCAATGATTATCCGGTCCGCGTCACTTTGATGAAAGATGAAGTAACCGTATGTCTGGACACATCGGGAGATTCTCTGCATAAGCGTGGCTATCGACGCGCCACTGTCAAGGCACCGATCACAGAGACTTTGGCTGCAGCACTGATCCTATTGACTCCTTGGAAAAAAGACCGTATTCTGGTTGACCCATTTTGCGGCAGTGGAACTTTTCCAATCGAAGCTGCCATGATCGGCGCACGCATCGCACCAGGCATGAACCGCAGCTTTACCGCAGAGCACTGGACACATCTCATTCCAAAAAATCATTGGTATGATGCCATTGACGAGGCCGAAAGCCAGATCTTGCGCGACGTATCCATGGATATCCAAGGCTACGATATCAGCCACGATGCTATTGCCGCTGCGATGGAAAATGCCCGTTTAGCGGAAGTAGATCACCTGATCCATTTCCAACAGCGTCCGGTGCAGGAATTAAGCCACCGCAAAAAATACGGCTTCATCATCACCAATCCACCTTACGGACAGCGTTTGGATTCCGAATCGGAAATGCCCGCTTTGTACCGCGAGATTGGAGAAGCCTATAACCGCCTCGACAGTTGGTCGATGTATCTGATCACTGCTTTCGAGCAGGCGGAACGTTATATTGGCAAGAAAGCAACCAAAAACCGCAAAATCTATAACGGAATGATGAAAACTTACTTTTATCAATATATGGGACCACGACCACCCAAAAAACGTGATTTCCCAACGTAACATCACGAGCAATTTCCTATTCCATAAAAATAAAGCTGGTACACGAAAAACGTACCAGCTCCTTTATTTATAATAATGATATATCCCCTCAAGATCCGACTCCAATTCATCACATTGGCACAGCCTTAGCCGTAAGCACACCATTTTCCATATGAAACAATCCATCTACCTCCTGCTCCACAAAGG
>OLRO01000588.1_pt1 | contig 26150 bp, 18 predicted proteins | sample 1673131 | NCBI WGS metagenome assembly OLRO01 (sample SAMEA3136757, study PRJEB25190) | human gut metagenome | biome: human gut; feature: human-associated habitat; material: faeces | place: Austria | collected 2013 | reverse complement strand
GCGCGATTACTTTTGTATAACTATTGTGAATTAATAACAACACATGTAATAAAACAAATGAAAAACAATGATAAAACAAAACAGGTGAACTTTACAATCGCCATTTATATTTGTAGAGAATATCTCCGTAATAAACGCAATCTTAGTCCACCTGATGTGATTAACCTAATAGAAAAGCATGTATTACCAGTAAGACCTGGTCGAAAAGACCCTCGCAAAGTCAAACCCCAGGCATCTGTAAGCTTTCTATATAGAGTGGCTTAATCATAGATAATTATAAGTTTTTTTTGACAGATAAACAATCTGTCTTTTTGTTGTGCTGCAAAATAGACAAAGAAAAAAACACATCATATTTATCAAACAATTGCAAATATGATGTGTTTTATAATTATGTCAAAATTCTTAACTTAATGACATTGCCCGACTGGGCGGTTTTTCAGCTATACCATTTCTTTAAGCATATCCACAATCACTTCTCTGCAATGAGCTCCGAGATGCTTTTGTTCCTCTTTGCTGAGTGTTGCCGGATCAATAGGAGTGCCGTATTGGATAACCACATGCCTCTTTTTGACCCATGGAAGGTGATCCTCGAATATTTCATTTGTTCCCATGATTGCCATTGGCACTATCTTGCATTTGCTCTTTGTGGCAATCTTGAAAGTACCTTCTTTGAAAGACTGTACCTCTGTCAGGTCATCTTTGTTTTTGCAGCGTGTGCCCTCAGGAAATACACATATGCTGATGCCGGATTTGACCTGATCTATGGCTGCAAGCACGACCTTTAGTCCCTGCTTGATGTCATCGCGGTCCAAAAACAGGCAGTGCAGGCGCTTCATCCAGAGACCCAGCACCGGTATTTTTGTGATGCTCTGCTTTGAGATGTAGCCGGTCAGGCGTGGACATCTGGAGTAGGTGATTATGATGTCAAAGAAACTACGGTGATTTCCTATATATAGTACAGCCTCGTCCTTTGGCACATTTTCCTCCCCTATAAATTCAATGTCTGCTCCGCTTAGGAATATGATGACACGGAAAGCCCACTGTACCAGGCGAAGCTGTGCCATATCGGCCCATGCCGGGGCAAATTTGTGTATTATCCACATGGCTCCGAGCACCGGAAGACCGAGCAGCAGATAGAAAAATACGAATATTACGATTAAAACTGAACGCATATTTGACCTCTCTTTTTCATACTCTATATAAATTGTAGTTCAATATTTGATATTATATCATATCATAAGCGATATGATAAGAAAGAGAGGAAAAAATGTCAGAAAAATTGAGAAAAATTCTGGTGGTGGCTGCAGGTGTGCTTGTTATATCGGCAGCGACAGTGATTTCGGGCTGTCGCGCAAATATTTCAGGCACGGAGAGTGACAGGATGGTTGAGTACACGGTGATCTGCGGGGATGAAATCCCGGAGGAGTTTAAAAAGCAGATAAATGAAAACAAGGCAAAGGCGATGAAGCTGACGTACAAGGATGATGAATATTTATACATAGCGGAAGGCTTTGGCACAAAGGAGACAGGTGGCTACAGTATTACGGTTAACCAGTTTTATGTTAAGGATAAGGCAATGTATTTTGATACGCGTCTGATAGCCCCGGATAAGGGCGAGAAGGTCAGCAATCAGGCGAGTTATCCGTACATAGTAATAAAGACGGAATTGAGTGAAATGCCTGTTGTGTTTGAGTGAAAATTTCGTAAATTGTGTTAAAAGTTGCGAAAAAACTGACAATCAGTACTAATGCCCTATTGCTATCACTGCGATACTTTGCTATAGTAAAGTTACTAGATATTGTGGTGACATATTTATATATTCAAATATATTGATTGATATAATTGTTGATTAATTTGACCTGTTTTATATTTATACAGAGATTGATTTCATATATATGACACCGTCGATACAATACTGGTTACCATGAGGACTATAGTTATGTGCCAGTGGGCATATCCACAATAAGGAGGCTTAAAATGGAACAGACAGAAATTAGAAAAGTCAGAGCATCGATTCACCAGCAGTGTGGCAACAGGGTAAAAATCCAGCAGGATCTTGGCCGCAACAAGGTTGACATTCAGGAGGGTGTTATTCAGCAGGCATACCCAAGTGTGTTTACGGTTCTGATAGATGATGAGTTTGAGCAGAATCCGCCACAGCTCTTATCTTTCACCTACACTGATGTGATTACAAAAGATATAAGGATGCAGCTTTGCTAGTATCATGAAGTAAAGATGTTACATCTTTGTTATAATGATCATGAATTTAAATATTTGCATCTGCATAAAGTTACTCCATCTTGAATATGTATTTTATATACATATTTGAAGTGGGGTATTTTTTATGGAGTTAATTACACAAAAAATCAGACAATGCATAGAAAAGGTAAAGGATATGTCGCAGGTTGGCTTCGACAGGGATTATGTCATAAAGGACAATAAGCCTGATGTTTCCAAAGTGGTTTGTCAGAACGGGCAGGTAAAGCTTGACGAGATAAAAGCGTCAGGCGAGAATATCTGGCTGAGTGGAAGCATTGAATTTGAAGTGCTGTATACGAGAGAGGAAGTTTTTGAAGGCGATGAGCCGGAGGAAAATATCGGCGGAAACAGGGTGGAGCATATAAAGGATGCAATACCGTTTCAGGAGAAGCTTGTGCTTCAAGGAGTCTGCGAGAAGGATACGGTTCGTGTGTATACCGGGCTTGATGAGCTTACGGTTGGGGTTATCAATTCGCGAAAGCTCTCGGTCAGAGGCATTATAAGCGTGGAGCTTTATGGAGAGAGGGAAGAAAATCTTGAGGTTGCACAAAGGATTGATGACAAGGATGTGGAGCAGCTTATGGGGCAGATGAAGGTGCTTAAGCTTGACAGTGTTGTAAGGGATATTGTCAGAATTAAAAATGTCGTCACCTTGCCAAAGACCAAGCCGAATATATGCAAGCTCATATCAAGTCTTGTTGATATGAGAAATCTGGAGTATACATACGAGCGTGACCATATCACACTGACAGGCGAGTGTCATGCGTGTATAGTGTATCTGAGTGAAGAACAGGAAATTTGCTGCTTTGAGGTGCAGGAGGGATTTTCAAATGAAATACGCTGCGAGGGTGATAATGCCAGAAATATTGCCTGGCTTCGCACACAGCCTGCCATGCATCAGGTTGAGGCGGAAAATGATTATGACGGAGAGCTCAGGCAGCTTTCGATTGAGGCAGCGCTTGCGGTGGATGGAAAGGTCTGGAGTGAGGAAACAGTAGAGGTGCTCAATGACATGTACAGCGTATCATGTCCGGTAAAACCCGCGTTTGAAAATGTGAAGGTATGCAGCCTTCTTATGAAAAATGACACAAAATGCCGTATTTTGGAGCAGTTGTACAGAGAAAACAGCAAAAAGAGAATTTTAAGAATATGCGGTACAAAGACGCAGGCCGCTATTGCACAGATAAAAAATGCAGACACAGGAATTATTGTGTCAGGTGTATTGCAGGTGAACTGTGTGAATATTGTGGAGGATGATGGCTGTCCGATAGAGATGCATACAGACTCTGTGCCGTTTGAACAGTTTGTTGAGATACCCGGCATGGATGCCAACACCTGCTGCGAGGTAAATCTGCAGGTAGACCAGGTGCAGGTCAATCTGCTCGACAACAGCGAATATGAAATTAAGGGTGTTGTCAGCATAAACGCTATTGCCCTGCAGCAGGATGAAGTGTCAGTCATAATATCGGTGGAGCAGGAAAAAACAGCGTCTGATACTGAAGAGGAAGCAGCTCTGGTTGGCTATATAGTGCAGAAGGATGATAAAATGTGGGACATTGCAAAAAGATACCGCACCACTGTTGAAAACATAATGGAAATAAATGCTCTGACATCAGATAGCATCAAACCTGATGATAGACTTATAATAGCGCGTATGTGAATCATAAATTAGGGGCAAGATACCTTTTGACTTTTTAATCATATCATTATATAAAATGTGGAAAATTCTGTAAATTTACAAAAAGATGTGGAAAAAAGATTCATTTTGTGCGATAATATATCCGAATGTATATTGAACGTAAATTGTGGAAGGAAAGGTCAATCTGACCGTCGTATTACAGGAGGAATAAAATGAATCAGAAATGGACACGTGCTATATGTACTGTGTTAACATCGGCACTCGTTTTTACAGGACCGGCAGTAGAGGGCACTACATTTAGCGGATACATAAACAGTGGACTTGAGAAGGTATATGCCAAGACACAGAAGCAGAAGGATGCAGAGAAGAAGAAGTCACAGGCTGAGAAGGATCTCAAGGATAAGAAGAATGAGATTAATGGTCTAAAGGATCAGCAGCAGACTACTGCTGATGATATAAAGAATAAATCTGCAAAGCTTGATGAGATTCTTGCAGCACAAAAGAAGCTTCAGACAGATATCACAAATAAACAGGCAGAGATAGAGCAGAATCAGAAGGATCTTGCAGCTGCTCAGGAAAAGCAGCAGGAGCAGTATGACGCCATGAAGAAGCGTATACAGTTCATGTATGAAAACAGCGCTGAGGACAATATCTGGACAGCAATTATTGAGTCAAAAGGTATCACAGATATGCTCAATCGTATAGAGTACGTGTCAGATGTATATGATTCGGATCGTGCTCTTATGGATTCTTATCAGGCAGCAGTTGAGCAGGTGAAGGAGATTGGTACTAAGCTTGACAACGACATGAATGAGCTCACAGCCATGCAGGATGACTATGAGAAGCAGCAGGCAGATGTCGAGGCGGCTATAGTAGCTCTTGAAAACCAGAAGGAGCAGTATGCAAGCCAGATAGCTCAGGCACAGCAGCAGGCAGATAATTATCAGAATATCATTACGGCACAGGGCAAAATCATTCAGGAGCAGGAAGCAGCGGCAGCAGCTGCAGCCGCAGCCGCTGCCAGAGCGAACAGCTCATCAAGCAGTCCAAGCTATGATGGTGGTGGAGCCGGTAAGGGCGGAAGTATTGCCAGTGACTATGCAGCAGGCGGTGGAAAGAACCCGGGTGCTTCAACAGGAGTTTCAGGAAGCTCTGTAGTATCATACGCTATGCAGTTTGTGGGCAATCCATATGTATGGGGTGGAAACAGTCTTACAAACGGTGTAGACTGTTCAGGCTTTGTACATGAGGTATATGCACATTTTGGTATCAGCACACCGAGATATTCACAGGCATTTAAGTCTGTGGGACAGGCCGTATCCTTCGATAATATACAGCCGGGAGACGTAGTGGTATATCCGGGACATGTAGCTATATATGCAGGTGGTGGTGTTATAGTGGAGGCACAGTCCACAAAGGCAGGAATCACAGCAAACAGAAGCGTACAGTGTCATACAATACTTGCTATACGGCGTCTTGTATAGGATGGTTAGGAGCCGATAAGTATATTTATTATACTTACCGGCTCTTTTTTTTATCACAAAGAGCTGAATGGTTACCAATAAAGTAAGGGGCGTAAGACGCGGACATGCCTCCAGATGCAAGGGGCTCTCAATAAGCGACTAGCGGAGCTGTTTAGAGTCTGTAGAATTATGCACATGGAACACAGAAATGTCCTGCCATGGACGGCAGGGCAAGGTGTTATGCGCCATGGACGGCGCATAAAAGCCGGTTTCGTCGAGCATAGAAAACCATACAGGCATAATTCGTACAGCCTCTTGACAGCATAGCGTTAGCGCATTGAGAGCCCCTTGCATCTGGAGGCATGTCCGTGTCTTACGCCACGAACCAATGTTAGTAACCGGCAACAAACTCATTGTAATAAATAATAGCAATTTCCAACCATAAGGTGTATTATAGAGATAGACGGCACCAATTCGCACAAAACGAACTAGCAAGCCTGTAAATAAAGTAAGAAAAGCAGGAGGAACAAGCCATGCAGATGGAACAATTACAAAAAGACATGATTGCAGCAATGAAAGCAAGAGACAAGGTAAGAAAGGATGCTATATCCTCACTTGTATCGGCAGCCAAAAAGGCGGCAATAGATGAGGGCTGCAGAGACAATATACCGGAGGAGCTTGTCAACAAGGTCATCCTTAAGGAAATGAAATCCGTGAAGGAGCAGATTGACACATGCCCTGCCACAAGAACAGATCTGCTTGATGAGTACAATACCAGATATGCAATCTTTGAGGAGTACGCTCCTGCAATGATGTCGGCAGAAGAGGTAGAAAAGGAGCTCACAGAGCAGTTTTCGGATGTAATCGCAACAGGAAACAAAGGACAGATAATGAAGGCAGTCATGCCGCATTTCAAGGGCAAGGCTGACGGAAAGGTCATAAATCAGGTGGTTGCAAAGCTTTGCGCAAAATAAGAAAACACATCACAACAATTATACTTGCAGTGCTGGCTGTCATAGCCGGCGTGTATGCATATAATTATCATGATATGAAGCAGAATATTGTATACAATGAGCATCTGGAAGACGTGGCTGTTAACGTGAATGGGAAAGAGCTGACATTGCGCGATATGGCATTTTATGTGGCATATGAGGAGATGAATGTCGAGAAGCAGGCTCTTGTGTATGATTCCGATAATCCAAACAAGTATTGGAATATCCACACAAACGGTGAATTTGTCCGTGTTGCAGCGCGCAAAGCAGCTATGTCCATGGCCATTCACGATGAGATTTTTTATGAGATGGCCAAAAAAGAGAGCATTACACTTACTGACGACGAGAAAGCAGCTTTGAAAAATTCCGAGAAGGACTTCTGGTATGATTTGTCTGATATAGATGGTGCAAAGAAGCTTGGAGTCGAAAAAAAGGATATTTATTCGTCCATGGAAAAGTCTGCAATAGCCCGGAAATATCAGGAAATATATGCAGGGCTTGACAATGCCGATATAACGGATTATGATTTCTCGGGAGGCAGATATGAGAAGCTGCTGGAGAAAAATAACTATAAAATAAAAGAAAAAGTGTGGAAAAGAGTCGATATGGGAAACGTTACTCTTGATCACTAGAAAGAAGATTTTATGTCAACAAAAATTGGAAGAAATGACCCTTGCTGGTGTGGCAGCGGAAAGAAATATAAGACCTGTCATGCGGCATTTGATATGAAGCTTGAAAAGCTTGCTGAGGCACATCATAAGATACCGAGCCATTCAATCATTAAGACACCTGACCAGATAGCGGGAATCAAGGAGAGCGCCAAGATAAATGTCGCAGTGCTCGACTACATAGGAGAGCATATCCACGAGGGTATGAACACAGCAGAGATTGATAAAATAGTCTATGATATGACCACCAGCATGGGCGGCATCCCTGCACCGCTCAACTATGAGGGTTATCCTTACAGCGTATGTACATCGGTAAATGAGCAGGTTTGTCACGGATTTCCTTCAAAGGACGTCATCTTAAAGGATGGTGACATCATAAATGTAGACTGTTCTACAATTTTAAACGGATATTTTTCGGATTCATCAAGAATGTACTGTATCGGAAATGTAAGCCCTGAGAAGAAAAAGCTCGTTGAAGTCACAAAGGAGTGTGTGGAGCTTGGACTCAAAGAGGTAAAGCCGTGGGGCTTCCTCGGAGATATGGGACAGGCGGTGCACGACCATGCATTTGCAAACGGTTACACAGTAGTGCGTGAAATCGGTGGACACGGAGTGGGACTTGAATTTCACGAGGATCCGTGGGTAGGCTACAACACCAAGCGCGGCACCGACATGGTCATGGCACCAGGCATGATATTTACCATCGAGCCAATGGTCAACATGGGCAAGGCCGATATCTACGTAGATGACAAGAACAACTGGGAAGTATACACTGACGACGGACTTCCATCAGCCCAGTGGGAAATCATGGTACTCGTCACAGAGGATGGCCATGAGGTGCTGAGCTGGTAAACCGGTAAGTATTACGAGAGTGCCTTTATAAAAGGATATTATTTCATAGGTGATAACATTATGAAGGGCGTGTGAAAACGAAGTGTTTTTCACACGCCCTTTTATATAATAAAATAAGATAAGCAACTTGATGGTTAAAGCCTGTCCGGGCGCAAAAACGCCCTCTCGGAAGCGTTAGCTTCGGGAGAGCATTTCTGCATCCACGGACATGGCTTATAAACTCATAGTAGATTGCTTCGCATAAGTACCCTAAATTTACCGGAGAGTATGCGGTGTGTTCCGAAGAAAAATATAAACTGCCACGGCGTTCCATAAAATGTGGATACGACAATTCATAGCAAACTATCAATAAACTATCTGCAAATGATGCCGTGGCTGATTTTATATTTTTCTGAGGAATATACTGCATGCTATGCCGGTCTTCACAGCCTAAATATGCGAAGCCACATAAGCGATGGCGTCCCTACAGATTTGTATTCACCCCATTTATGGTCGCATTCTCATTCTCCCTCATAGGAATGACGAGACACTTCTCCCCATTGATGACCTGCGCATGAATCTGTGAAGCCTTCTCCGGCTTTACATGAAGCACCACATCATAGGTCTTAATTTGGGCAGTGTAATTATCAATCTCTTCCTGCTTCTCAAGAAGCTGTGAGGTGCGCTCCTCAATCTGATTATTTTTCTCCTGAATAACAGAATCCTTCTCCTCAAGCTGCGCATTTTTCTCATTGAGCTCGAGAGTTAAATCGCCGACCTGGCTCTCAAGAGCAAGTTTTTCCACACGGATTTCATTAGCTGCAAGAGCCTTTGAATCAATGACATTGGCTGCGATAGGCGGCTTGTTACCGAAGGCCTCATTGACGGATTTTTCAATGCGTGAAATCTTTTCCTCAGAGACATGGCAGTCACTAAGCACCTTGTTCATAGCCTCGCTGTCGAGAATGAACGGATCGTCGTCATCATCGTGGGTCTCAGCGTAGTCATCAGCCATCTCGGACAGATTCTGCTGGATATCAAGCAGTTTGTCATCCGTGCTCTCGTCCTCGGCACCTAGCACGTTTCTGACGATTGAATGAAAAGCCATCTTCTGCTCAGTAGCTGTGCGCTCCACACCGCAGCCGAGGCCGTTTGTCATAAACTCAGAGTGAGGCTCCTTGGTATTTTTCGTATAGAAAAGAGTGGAGTGTATGTCAGTGCTTCTATCGTTGAAGGCAGGGAATAAAAAGCCTGTCTCAGGAGCGCCGACCACCCAGTCCCTTATGCGGGCTCCGATACGCTGCTCCTTTTCCAGATAGCCAAGGCCCGGCTTTGAAAGTGTGACAGGGCAGATGGCGCAGAGCATGTATTTGTACACCTCCTCGGACTCATCCACGTTGATGTTGTCCTTTGTGCGTGTCATGACATCGTAGCTGTCGAGATACAAAAGAATCAGATAGTTCCCGGCCTCATCGTAGGTGTCGATGACCAGATCATAGTATGTATCGAGCAGAGTCTCATCATTAAGCTCGCTGTCGCGAAGCGCCATGAGAATCTGCTGGCGGCCTCCGACCTCTTCCTCTTCAAGAGGAAACTGCAGATTGAGCAGGTTGTTTCCGAGAGTGCCGGAAAGCACCTTGTTTGAAATCTCCAGATATTTGTAGTATTCATCCTCCTCCAGAGTGAGAAATTTGCCACCGAATTTGCAGACCTTTTCATGGTTGCAGTCCACGTAGCAACCGACCAGCCGACTGAAGGTTGCCTGGTCTTTTTTTAATCTTCGTTTTAGTTCCAATACTTCTTTTTTGTTCATATTATCCTCGCATTATTTCCATACCATTCAAAAATTTCCGTAATCACATTATATGTATGGAATAAATATTTGTCAATTAAGCGGAGCCTTTTATGTCCCGCTGTCAATCAAGAAAAAAGATGACAGACCAACCACAAAATGCTATAATTTAGGAAATCAACGGATTATGATATAAAGGCTGACACAGAGACATCCACAGGTGTCTCTGTTCTTGGATTGAGGCATAAATGGAGCAGAACATGACAAACAATCACATTACAATCGGTATTCTCGCACATGTAGATGCGGGAAAGACAACCCTGTCTGAGGCCATGCTTTACAGCACCGGGCAGATTCGCTCACTCGGGCGCGTGGACCATCAGGACGCATATTTGGACAACGATGCGCAGGAGCGTGAGCGTGGAATAACCATTTTTTCAAAGCAGGCAAGGCTTGATATTTCGCGTGGCACAAATGCGGCAGATACAGCAGATACAGCACGTACAGCAGATGTAGCACGTACGGCAGATACAGCTCGTACATGGCATGTAGTCATGCTTGATACACCGGGGCATGTGGATTTTTCGGCAGAGATGGAGCGTACCCTTCAGGTGCTCGACTATGCAATACTTGTAATCAGCGCAACTGATGGAGTGCAGGGGCACACGCGCACACTGTGGAGACTTTTAAAGCACTATAACGTGCCGACATTTATTTTTGTAAACAAGATGGATATGCAGGGCACGGATGCGGAGAAAGTGCAGGCAGAGCTAAAGAGCGAGCTGAGTGATGGCTGCGTGGATTTTTCTTCACAGGATTTATTTGAGGAGCTTGCCATGTGCAGCGAGCCTCTTTTAGATGAATTTATGGAATCGGGAGAGCTTACAGATGCGCATATTGCGCAGGCGGTGGCTCAAAGGGAGGTGTTCCCCTGCTTTTATGGCTCGGCACTTAAGCTTGACAGAGTGGATACGCTGATTCAGGGACTTTCGAGGTTTATGTGTGAAAGAAATTATCCTGACGATTTTTCTGCCCGCGTATACAAGATAGGCAGGGATGACAGAGGCAGCAGGCTGACATTTTTAAAGGTTACCGGAGGCTGTCTTAGGGTCAGGGACAAAATAGAGTACAAAGCGCATGGCAGTGACGAGGCGAAAGGCCTTTTGATTGAGAAAATTGATCAGATAAGAAAGTATTCCGGCGAAAAATATGAGATAGCTGATGTGGCAGAGGCGGGGGAGATAGTTGCTGTCACAGGTCTTAGCTCGACATTTCCGGGGCAGGGGCTCGGGTTTGAGCAGCAGTCCAATATGCCAATCCTTGAACCGGTACTAAACTATAGGATGATTCTGCCGGATGATGTAAATCCGGCGGCATTTATGGAAAAGCTAAAGCAGCTTGAGGAGGAAGACCCACAGCTTTACATAGTGTGGGTGGAGGAGTTTAAGGAAATCCATGTGCAGCTCATGGGACAGGTGCAGATGGAGGTGCTTGTGCGTCTCATAAAGGACAGGTTTGGTGTTGTTGTCACGTTCGGACCGGGCAGCATTGTATATAAGGAAACGATAGCGAGGGCTGTCGAGGGAGTAGGACATTTTGAGCCGTTGCGCCACTATGCAGAGGTGCATCTGCTTTTGTCGCCGGCGGAGCGTGGCAGCGGAATCACAGTTACATCCACCTGCAGTGAGGATGTGCTTGACAAAAACTGGCAGCGCCTCATAGCCACACACGTTGAGGAAAAGGAGCACAGGGGTGTGCTCACAGGCTCAGCGCTTACCGATGTGAAGGTCACTATTCTTACAGGAAGAGCACATGTAAAGCACACGGAGGGAGGCGATTTCCGCCAGGCTACATACAGAGCAATCCGCCAGGGACTTAAATCCACAGAGAGCGTGCTGCTGGAGCCATACTACAGCTTTATCCTACAGGTGCCGATGGAGTATGTCGGCCGTGCAATGACAGATCTGGAGCAGAGATTTGCAAGAGCCGAGAGCCCGCAGTTTGCCACAACCGCTGCGAGGGAGATGGCAACAATTACAGGAAAGGCACCGGTTGCGACAATGCAGGATTATGTGAGTCTGGTGCACGCGTATACAAAGGGGCTCGGGCACCTGACACTGGAGCTGTGGGGTTATGATGAGTGTCACAATCCTGCGGAGGTGATTGCGCAGATGCACTATGACAGCGAGGAGGATTTCCGCAATCCGACAGGCTCGGTATTTTGTGCGCACGGCTCAGGCTACGTTGTGCCGTGGGATGAGGTCCCGGAGCATATGCACCTGCCGTATGTCTACCACGGAGATGAGTCTGAGGAGGCACTTGCAGCGAGTGCCCGCACGCAGAATGCATTTTCAGCGGAAGATGCGCAGGCGCTTGCCGGAAACCGCCGCAGGACGAGCTTTGAGAAAGCTGTTTCAGGTATGTCATCGGTGGAGCTTGATGCGCAGCTTGCAGATGTTTATGCCAGGGAGTTTGGCATGGGCAAAAACGATATCGCAGAGGATCAGAGGCGCAAATGGTCAGGCAAAAAGAAAAATGAGTATGAAGGTCTAAGTGGTAAACCGCGCACCGTAAAGCATGATAAGCACGGCAATCCGATTTATCCGAAGAAATCCCCGGGGGAAGAGTACCTGATAGTTGATGGATATAATATAATATTTGCATGGGAGGATTTAAAGGAGCTTTCACGCATAAACATTGATTCGGCGAGAGATGCGCTGAAGGATGTTTTATCGGATTACCAGGGCTATAAGGGCTGTCATCTGCTGCTGGTGTTTGATGCGTACAAGGTGAAGGGCAATGCCGGAAAGAGAGAGACCTTCCACAACATAGAGGTTGTGTATACAAAGCAGGACGAGACAGCCGATGCATTTATCGAAAAGACTGTGTTTGGCATACGTGACAGGTACAAGGTAACAGTGGCAACCTCTGACGGACTGGAGCAGCAGACGGTCATGAGCCTGGGGGCACTGCGAATGTCAGCCCGCGAGCTTAAGGAGCATATTGATATGACGAAGCGTGCCGGGATGGAGGCATTCATATCACGATAAACGATCATGAATGGTAACAATATGTGTATAAAGAGATGTTTATAAAGACATTTGTATGTCATAAGCAGAGATATTATAATAGTAAACATGCAAGAACATCAGAGATAAGGAGACAAGAAAATGGTAGTAAACGAAAGCATGTACCAGCTCGGAAGCGTGCGCTCAGCAATCAGGGAGCTTTTCGAGTATGGTAAAAAAAGAGCAGCAATTGTAGGTAAGGAAAATGTATATGATTTCTCAATAGGAAACCCGAGCATACCGGCTCCGCAGATAGTAAACGACACAATAAAGGAGCTTGTGACAGATTATGATTCTGTTGCGCTGCACGGCTACACCTCAGCACAGGGAGACGTGGAAACGAGAGCGGCAATAGCTGAGTTTTTGAACAACACACATGGCACACATTTTAATGCGGACAACCTTTACATGACAATGGGAGCAGCGGCATCGCTGTCAATCTGCTTTCGTGCGTTGACAAGCGACGCATATGATGAGTTTATTACCATAGCGCCATATTTCCCGGAGTACAAGGTATTTGTGAATGCAGCAGGAGCAAGGCTTGTAGAGGTGCCTGCAGACACAGAGCATTTTCAGATAGATTTCGATGCGCTTGAGGAGAGAATCAATGCGCACACCAGAGGTGTCATAATCAATTCACCAAACAACCCATCCGGCACAGTCTATTCTGAGGAGACCATCAAAAAGCTCTCAGACCTCCTTGAGAAAAAGTCTAAGGAGATAGGAAGACCGATATTCATTATCGCAGATGAGCCGTACAGGGAGATAGTTTACGACGGAATCAAGGTACCGTTTGTGACCAAATATTACGACAACACACTGGTATGCTACTCATACAGCAAGTCACTTTCGCTGCCGGGAGAGAGAATAGGATACGTCCTCGTGCCTGATGAGGTGTACGATAAGGCTGAGCTGTATGCAGCAGTCTGTGGTGCGGGAAGAGCACTCGGCTACGTGTGTGCACCAAGCCTGTTCCAGAAGATGATAGTAAAATGCCAGGGGGCAACCGGTGATATCAATGCCTACAAAGAAAACAGAGACCTTCTGTACGAGGGACTCACAAGGATAGGCTATCACTGCTTCAAGCCGGACGGAGCCTTTTATATGTTTGTAAAGGCACTCGAGGATGACAGCAATGCATTCTGCGAGAAGGCAAAGGAGGAGGATGTGCTCATAGTAGCAGCAGACGGCTTCGGCTGTCCGGGCTGGGTGAGAATATCATACTGTGTGGACAGGGAAATGATAAAGCACTCTATGCCTGCGTTTGAAAAGATATACAAGAAATATAATAAATAATAGTTATAAAAAAATAATCCGAAAAAGCGTCGAAAATTGTCTAAAAAATATGTAATTTTCGGCGCTTTTATTATGCAGTTTTCACAAAGTTGTCTCCGTGTGACCGTTGTGTGACCATTGTTTTGTATAATGGAATGAAGAGTGGGAATATAAATAAAATCGTAACGGAATAGTTACAAAAAATACTATAGAAAAGGAGATATGAGAGTGTTTAATAAAAAACTTAACAGGTTACTAGCAATCATGCTAGCTTCTGTAATGGGTGCGACATCGCTTCCGGCAACACAGGTAAGTGCTGATACACCCTCTTCAGAGTATGATATATCTAACGACGCAGCTTCGGATGATATATCTGACAGTAAAATTCCAGATGAACAGGATTCGGATAATAATGCCACCGAGGAAAAACAGCCACAGCAGCTGACGGTAGAGTATACACCGGCGGATGATATTTATGTGGGGAACAAAGTTGTTCCGGTGGTAAAATCCGACAGGGCGGATGCAGCCGTTGACAATTTAAAATACACTGTTGTAGAAGGCAAAAATCTGATTGAAAAGGATACAGACTTTGCATCAAACGGTATATGGACAGCAAAGGATACCGGAACTGTAAGGATAAAGGTGACAAAAGCAGAAGATGACAAATATAAGTCAGCAGAGGCAGAATATACTGTTACCATCAAAGAATATGATTACAGCAGTATGAATAACAGCCTGACAGGGACAATGCTGCAGGGTACACAGTTTTATGTAGAAGCACCTACATTATCGCTGGCAAGTGACAATCAGGCGGTATATGTGGTTAGAAAAGGTGATGAATGGATTGAAGCTGATAAATATCAGCTTATGCCACAGCAGGGTGATAACAGACAGACTCTTGTAATAGCACGTAAGGACAAGGAAAGCGGAGCTATCACAGATATTGGAAGTCTGCGGCTCGACTACAAATATGATACACAGCCTCCAAAGATAACATTGAATCCAAAGGAGGATGATAAACCTGCTTTCACAAAGGATGCTGTGGATTATTATGGAAATGTCAGAAAAGTAGACATGAATATCCACGATGTCTCTTTGGATGATGGTTCCACACAGCTTTGGGTAAAGGTTGATGACCGGGAAGAATTCGATGTATTTGATGTCGATAATGCCCAGAAGCTGATTGATGCAGGAATAGAGTATAGTGAGTGGATCGTGACAGGGGCTGATTATAGCAGCTGCATCACATTTGGTACAAAAGCGGATGAGGAACACAAATATCAGATAATCGGAATGTATGCGAAGGATCAGGCGGAGCATGAGTGTAATGATACAAGCTCAATAGAGCAGCCGTTTTATGTGGATAGAAAAGCGCCTTCAGGTACTATTGGATATGATGCTGATTTAATAGACGAGCAGAATATGGTCAGTCAGCAGGCATCAAATGTATATGGACAGCTGGAGGATATCAGCGGAATAAAGCAGGCATTCTACTATGTGAATGAATCAGATGAAAGTGGCAGTATTTTAAATGATGAGCAGGTAAAAGCGCTTGATGATTCAGCATGGAAGCCGTTAGAGCTTATTGAGGATACATATGATGCCCGATATAAGTACAAGATTAATACATCTGATCTGAAGGATACTTCATATAACGTATATGTAAAGGCTCAGGACAATTGTAATGGCGAGACAGCATTTTTCTCCACATCGAAGCTGGTTGTTGATACCCTGCCACCGGAGCTTACAGTGTCCCAGGATACCATGACAGCAGCCGATGAAAAAGGCTGGCATAAGGATGATATAAGCTATATCGTTAAGGCTGATGACAGCTTATCAGGAATTAAGAGTGTTGAATACACTGTATTTGATGGGAAAAGGAAAATTGTATCAGGACAGACTGTTGAGCTTGACGCAAGCGGGGAAGGAAGGATAACCATTCCGGCAACAGAGCAGTTTAACGGAATTGATCTGATGCTTTCAGTAAAGGCAACTGATTATGCCGGTCTTAAGACAGAGGTTAAAGGTGACAGCTTCAAGTTCAGCATGGACAGTCAGTCACCTGATGTCAGTATAGAGCCTGAAGCGGGCAAAAACAGAAAATATTTCAATGACGATGTCCGTATAAAAACAAGTGTAGCTGACAGCATTTCAGGTGTTGTATCAGCAAAATACCAGATAGTGACAGATGATCAGTCAGTATCGGATGATGAAGGTGCATGGAATGAGCTTGATGAATCAGGAATCATAAATGTATCGGCTGAGGCTTATCTGGATAAAAAGACAGATGTATATGTTAAAGCTGTTGATGAGGCAGGAAACGTGACTGTAGCGGATTTGACAGCAAGCGGCAGCCAGCCATTTTATATTCACAAGGCAGCGCCTGCAATAACAGTGACATATGGTACACCGGAGCAGCCGGATCCACAGTGCATCAGCAGTGTAAAAGGCACTGAGTATTACAGGGAAAACAGGATTGCAACCATTTCGGTAAAAGAGAATGAGCTTTTCTTTGACCCAGATGAAACAAAAATCAATGTAAAGGTTGATGGAAATGAACAGACACAGTCAGATGCGTGGTCTGAAAAGTCATACTGGGTAAAGACAGGCGAGGGAGCAGAAGCTGTTTACAGTAAGCAGCTTGTATTCAATGCAGGACACAAGTATGAGCTGAGTGTCAGTGCAAAAGATTTGTGTGGTAATTCAGATAATGGATTTGAGATAGAAGGAGACAAATCAGCAGAGTTTGTAATTGACGTACAGTCGCCGACAGGAAATATCAGGTTTGACGGACTTTCAACAGGCATGGATACCGTGTGGGATTTATTGCTGCCAAAAGACAAATATGAGATTTCAAGATTTGCTGCCAAGAAGGTCAATATTGCCGGACAGCTTGGAGATGAGCATGGCGGCATCAAGTCAGCAGAGTATTTCGTTTCAGCAGAGGATGCAATAATTGACGTAGACAGTATTCAGGAGGCTGACTGGAAGACACTTTACAGCCTTAATGAGGATGGCACCTTCAGTGAACCGATAGAATGCGAGAACAAAAACTGCGTGGTATATGTCAGGGTTACAGATTTAAGCGGTAATGTTTCATATATCAGCACAAATGGATTGGTAGTTGATACATGCGCACCGGCAATATCAGTCATCACACCTGAGACAGCATCAGGAGTGTACAGTGCAGATGTGCCGGTAAGTATAGAGGTATCAGATGAGAATGCCACAGGAGTTGCATCAGGAATAAAGAGCGTAAACTATACGATAACAAATATGGGACAGACGACACAGGATGGAACATTATATAGCTATGATAAGACAGCAGCGGGCTTAAAAGATCTGGAAAATCATGTAACAGAGCAATTTGACATAAGCGCGGCTTCAAACAACAGTAATGAAGTGCGTATAGATGTTACCGCAACAGACAATGCAGGAACGGCATACACAGTAACAAAATACATAAAAATAGATACAACAGCACCAACAGTGCAGGTAAGCTATGACAATAACAGTGCAGATACATCATTTGGAGACACAGCATACTTCAAAGCACCGCGAACAGCAACCGTAAAAGTAACAGAGCGTAACTTTGATGCATCAAAGGTAGCAGCGGAAATAAAAGCCGCAGCAGGTAAGGCACCTGCTCTTTCAAACTGGAGCACAGAAGGTGGAAGCGGTAACGGTGATGATACAGTACATGTTGCCACAATATATTACGGACATGATGACGATTACACATTTGGAATCGGAGTAAAAGACATTGCGGGAAATGCCGCAGCAGGAGTGGATTATGCAAATTCGCTTGCACCGACAAAATTTACAATTGATACGACAGCACCTGTTATTTCGGTAGCATATGATAACAACAGTGCATCAAACGGAAACTATTATAATAACAAGAGAACAGCAACTGTGACAATCACAGAGCACAATTTTGATACAAGCAGAATAGCACTGAGCATGACTGCGCAGGATGCAGGAAAATCAGTAGCAGCACCGGCATTTGGAAGCTGGTCAGATAATGGTGATATACATACGGCAACATTAAGCTTTGATGCGGATGCCACATATACATGGTCACTTGCATATACAGACAAAGCCGGCAATAAGGCAAAAGACCTTGCAAAGCAGGAGTTCTGCATAGATACGACAAAGCCTGTTGTAACAATCAACGGAGTAACCCCGGGCTCAGTAAACAATAATTCAGGAAATATGTCATTTGTAATAGAGTGCACAGATACTAATCTTGAATACTTTTCACCGGTGCTTACAGTTGAGGTATATGAAAATAGCAGATTCGTAAGAAAAACGATTACCGGAAATGTGATATCAATTACAAACGGACAACGTGTAGAGTTTAGAAATCTCAATGAGGATGGAGTGTATTCACTGACATGCCATGCACAGGATAAGGCCGGAAATTCTTATGAAACAGTCAATATTATAGATGCAGGCGGAAAGCAGGTGACAGAGACTGCAGGGCAGGGAGGAAAATTGTTGGATTTCTCCATAAACAAAGGCGGTTCAATCTTCTCGCTGGATGACAATACGATGAAGCTTGTAAAGGATTACTATGTGCAGAAGGTATACCATGATGTGGTAGTCAGAGAGATAAATCCGGATGAAGTTACCAGCTGTACTGTCAAAGTAAATGGAAAAGCACTTAAGCAGGGAACAGACTTCAGTGTGAATAATGTAAGTGAAAGCGATGGCTGGCATAAGTACGAATATGTGATATCAAATGCGGTATTTGAAAAAGAGGGTCAGTACAATATCGTTGTGGAGACAAAGGACAAAGCAGATTCAGTTGCCTACAGTGATGTGAAGAGTGTAAATATTGAATTTATTGTGGACAAGACAGCACCTACATATACATTGACAGGTGTAGATAAAAACAATGAAAACTATATTGGCTCAAAGAATGCAGTATTGATGCCGAAGGATGATGGCGGAAAGCTTGGACGTGTAAAGATTACTGTAGTGGGCAAGGATGACAAAGAAAAAAAGGTTATCAAGGAAATGTCGGGAGACGATATGCTTGACTATCTGGACAAGCATGACGGAAAGATAGAGTTTGAAGTACCTAAGGAGGTGCTCTCTGCAAAAGACGGTGATTCAAGGCTTATGGTAGAGTGTGCAGACTGTTCTGTTGACGAAGGTGGAAAGACCAATAAAGTGAAAAAAATATATGGTAAGGATACAGAAGCAGATACAGAGATTGCCGAAGATGATGTACCTATGGAATCAAATTCGTCAGATGTCAAATCAGTAGAAACAAACAATGATAAGGCAGTATATATAATTGGAGCAATATTATTATTTGTACTTATAATTGCGATATTGATAATCGTTTATTATATGAGAAAAAAGATGAAAGAAAAGAAAGACAATGATGAGCAATAAGATAATTACCTATGTATTTACATTACCATGTGGTGGTGTGGGAAAAACAACAATGTCTGTGGCATGCGCGAAAGCGCATGCCCTTCAAGGCAAACTTGGCAACGAAGATTTTGAATTCTGGGAGGAGTGAGTATGAGATTTGAAATAGCAGCTGACACGGACAGAGGAATCGTAAAAGAAACTAATCAGGATAGTCTGCTGGTAAAGTGCTTCTCAACATGCAAAGGAGACATGGCATTTGCAGTATTATGTGACGGCATGGGCGGCTTATCGAAGGGTGAGCTGGCCAGTGCCACTGTAGTCAGAGCATTTGACAGATGGAGTGACGAGCAGCTGCCTGAGCTTTGCAAATCGTCGAACCCGGATATTGACAGTCTGATTCTGGAAAGACAGTGGGATGAAGTAATACAGCAGCAGAACGAAAAAATAAAAGCATATGGCAAAGCACATGCAGTAAACATGGGAACAACAGTGGTAGCGCTGCTTGTCACGCAAAAAGCCTACTACATTATAAACGTGGGCGATTCCAGAATATATAGCCTTTCAGACCATATAGAAAGGCTTACGACAGACCAGACATATGTACAGCGGGAAATTATGAATGGAAATATGACACAGGAGCAGGCTATGAGAGATCCGCGAAGGAATGTACTGCTGCAGTGTGTCGGGGCATCAGCAGAAGTAAAGCCGGAGTACAGGACCGGGGCAATGAAAAATGGAATGTCACTTCTGCTTTGTTCAGATGGCTTCAGGCATGAGGTATCAGAACAGGAAATCTATGAGATGCTGAAAACGGCAGCAACTGTAGATGGGCAGAATATGCACGACAGACTGGAGCAGCTCATCAGACTAAGCATGCAAAGAGGAGAGCGCGATAATATAACAGCAGCGCTCATAAAGGCACAGTAGGAGGAACAGATGCTTGAAATAGGCTCTTTAATTGACGGAAAATACAAGATACTAAACGAAGTTGGACACGGCGGAATGAGCGTTGTGTACCTGGCTATGAATGAAAGGGCAAACAAACAGTGGGCAATAAAAGAGGTCAGAAAGGATGGAGTAAAGGATTTTGAGGTGGTAAAGCAAAGTCTTGTTGCGGAGACCAATATGCTCAAAAAACTGAGCCATCCCAGTCTTCCTGATATTGTCGATGTCATAGATGAGGATGACAGATTCCTTATCGTAATGGATTATATAGAGGGAAATTCTCTCAAGACAGCATTGCAGGAGTACGGAGCCCAGTCGCAGAAAAATGTGATAAAGTGGGCCAAACAGCTATGCGATGTTCTTGGGTATCTGCACTCACAGAACCCGCCAATCATATATCGTGATATGAAGCCGGCAAACATAATGCTAAAGCCTGATGGAAATGTGGTGCTTATAGATTTTGGAACAGCAAGGGAATATAAGGAAAATAACATAGAGGATACAACATGTCTTGGCACGATGGGATATGCTGCACCGGAACAGTTTGGTGGAATGGGGCAGACAGACGCGAGAACAGATATATATTGTCTGGGAGCCACAATGTATCATCTTGTTACGGGAATGAATCCCTGTGAGCCACCTTACGAAATAAGGCCGATCAGAGAAATTGACCCAACATTGTCAGGTGGTCTTGAACGTATTATTACAAAGTGTACACAGCCGGATCCAAACAACAGATATCAGAGCGCAGCTGAGCTGATGTATGACCTTGAGCACTATACAGAGATTGATGACATGTATAGGAAGAATCTAAAGAGAAAGCTTGCGGTATTTATCACCACATCAGTTTTGACGATGCTGCTTGGAACAAGCACAGTATTAAGCTATTGTGCGGCAGAACACAAAAAAAATGAAAACTATAATAGCATATTAAAAGAAGCGGATACCTATGACAATTATGACAATGGATATTACACGGCTATAGTCACCGACCCGACAAGGACGGAGGCATATCTTAAGCTGAATGACAAACTGACAGACGATTTTGTGCTGGACAGGGATGAGGCGCAGATATTGAACAGGCTGATGGTAGGTATAGATTGCAAGGACCACAATGGCCGGGTGCATACATATGATGTCATGGCAAAGCTGAAAGGAAAAAATCCAAAGGGATATGAGGATGTATGCTATAAGATTGGTGAAAGCTTTTTATTCTACTACGAAATCAATGTGGAAAAAGACAGATACTCCAGTGCGGCGCAGTGGTTCAAGGAAGCGAAGGAGAATCATCCGGAGGCAGGAATATACTGTGAGATATCAGATTGTCTGACATTGATTAGCCAGTATGATGGAGCAAAGATACAACAGACAGAAAAAACATATGAAGAATACAAAAAGCTATGGAAGCAAATAAATGAGCTATATGCAAAATCAGAGGATTTTGACAGCGTAGACGCAAAGATTCAGGTATGGAATGAGATAGATGATATAGTTGACACAAATATCACATCATTTATAGCAGTGACAGATAAGGATAAAGTTATGGATTTATTACATACGATAAAGGACAAAACAGAAAAGCTGGATAAATCCATAATGCGCGAGCAAATAACAGGATTGCAGGATAATATAGACAAAACAATTGAGAAGGCACAGAGCGTGAAGGAGGAAAACAAAGATGACTTATAATCAGTACAGGATGATATTTTACGTATCCTTCACCGCATTTGCCATAATGCTTATAGCTTCAATAGTCATACTTATAGTGCTTGAAATACCTAAGGTCATAGGTGCACTTACCGGAAAATCTGCCCGGAAAGGAATTGCAGCAATTGTACAAAAGCAGACAGCGGGACATATTGACATAACATCGTCCGGTCCGATAGCACCGTCATATAACCTGGCAGGGGAGAATAAGAAAAAGCCGGGATATACACAAAATATAGATGAAACTACTGTGCTGGATGCACCGACAGAAGTATTGCAGGATGAAACCACAGTATTGGAAGATATAACCGAAAAGCTGCAGAAAACCAATATCAGGTTCGAAGTAACAAAGAAAATAGAATTTTTACATACGACAGAATGTATCTCATAAGGAATGGAAAATAGCGAATGTCTAAATTAAAAGTAAGCATAAAAAAATCGACCGTTACTGCCATGATGAAGGCAGGACGAAAGGAAAGAATAAATGAAACCGAGCTAAGCCAGCTAGCCAGAATAAAACCATGTGGAATCATGCATGTGACAAAAACAAAAAAAGACAGTGTCACATATACGTGCCCTGCAAATATAAATCTTACCGATAGATTGAAAAAAGCCGTAAGCAAATATGATTTCTTTTTCATGATGGAGCAGATAGTAATAATGGTTCAGGATGTATACAATAACGGACTGAACGTAAACAGTGTTCGTTTTAATATGGATGACGTATACATAAACGAGATGACAAAAGAGATGTACTTTATATATTTTCCGATAGTAGGAGGACAGGAAAGTGCAGATATTGTCGGGTTTATAGAAAACATAATTTATACAATGACACCTGTTATCAATGAGGATACGAATTATATATCCAGATTTATGTATTATGTCAGAAGCTTCCATGGCTTCAACGGCAATGCAATAGAAAAATATATCTCACGCGAAGAGCGTGCAGTTGTGAACGTGCTGAAAAACAAAGCAGTGACAATGCAGCAGACAATGCAGCAACAGACAATGCAGCAACAGATAATGCAGCAGGTAATGCAGGGCAGCATGGATGGAACTACAGTGTTGTCAGATGATGGCATATCCGTACAGCAGATACAGCAGATGCAACCGGTGAACTATCATTTTGCAAGTCTTACAAGGCAGGTAACAGGTGAAAAGATAGAGCTTGGCAAACCATCGTTTGTGCTGGGAAAGAATCCGGAAAAGTCAGATTATGCGGTAGCAGACAATACGAATATCAGCAGGGTGCATGCAGTGATAACCATGCGAAACGGACGTTATTATGTAATGGACCAAAATTCTACCAATGGCACATTTATCAATGGAAGGATAATAAAGGCGGGGCAGGAAACAGAGATATTACCGGGAGACTGTCTGATGTTAGCTAATGAGGAATTTATATTTAATGAATAGCTTTAAATATAAAAGGTGAGGAGAATAATACTATTATGGAACTAAAAGAATTAAGTCGCAGAATATCAAGGTACCGGGCAAATGTAGAAAATCTGCAGCTTGAGAAAAACAGGCTGCTTAATGAAATAGATGCTTTGGATCAGGAAGCATTGAAAATAAAGGAATATAAATGGCAGGCGCAAAACCGGTTTAAATGCAGAGTTGATAATATAGCCGGCATGGACAGATATAGCAGTCGTAATATAACAAATCTGAAGGGCAGACTTAAGAGTATTAATTCATTAAACGACGGAAAATCGTATGTAGCCAATGCGATGAATGCTATAGATTCAATGCTGAGAGATGTAGAGAATGCAATCAGGAGCAGAAATGACAGGATATATGAAATAAATCAGCAGCTGTGTACATATGAGGACAATATAGAGCAGCTGAGAATAAAAAAAAGAAGAATGGAGAGTAAGTAATGGGACAGTACAATTTAATGTTTGAGCAGGAGGAATTTACAGAACTTGTGCGTTTATACTCAGAACTTGCAAAGATTGCAGATAGACAGATGAACGAATATCAGATGATACTTGATATTATAAACACAAATGCGGTTATAAGCGGTGAATTGCACGATAAGCTGGAAGTGTACGAGGATGCTGTTCATACATATCAGAGTATACTGGGAGAATCCTTCAGGGAAATGTCAAAAAAACTTAATGAATTTGTGAGAGATGTAGATGAGGCAGATGGAGATATATATGGTATAGGAACATATGAAGCGTATTAGAAGGAGGGGTGACGCATAATGAAATTTAAGGATTTTACGCAGGAAGCGTACGATGACATACAAAGCTATATGGGAGGAGAAGAACAGTGGGAGGAAATAAACAAAACCTACGGTGTAGTGGAAACCAAAGGTATATTTCAATATGATTATGAATCACAGCTAAGAAACGCGGCAACAGAATATCAGAGACAAAATGAAGAGGCAAGCAATAGTGTAAGAAGGATGTTTGATAATGTAAATGGAGTGGATGATCTATATGCAGCCAGGTTTCGGGACGAATATATGGACTTGGAAAGATTCAGCACTGCAATTAAAGAACTGGCAGCTCTTATTAATGTAAGATCCGTTGAGAATATATATACGATGGATTGCCAGACATTGAAAACAAAAGCTGGTAATATACAGGCAAAAGTGGACTCGAAGATAACAGAGTATTATAAAGAGCGATTCTATTCAGTGGATTCTAATGGAAAGACAGTTATAAACTGGGATGAAATAAACTATGAGATGCGGAAGGAATTTGTACCAAATGCAGAGATGCAGGCACTTGTATCAGTATTTCCAAAGCTGTCCACAGATGATGAGGAAGAAACCACAGCAAATATAGAGAACATGCTGCGCGCAGGTTATGGAAACGCCAAGGATGATGAGTGGATAGATAATGCAGATCTGGAAGACCCTAAGTATTACAGTGTGAGTGTCACGAATACATTTAAGAGGGCGGTGGATATATATAAGACAAGTATGGATATAATTGACTATTACAGTGAAAAATGTGCATACAGAAACGACGAGATTAGTGATGAAGCGCTTGAAGAGATGAAAGAGCAGTACAGAGTGTCATCCCTGTTTAAAGCAATGGTTGATAGCTACCCGACAATAGGAGTTGCATATAATGGAAAAAACGATGGATTTACAATACATTCCGATAAAGAGAAAAATGTGACCGTATCCGTATGCCTGAAAGAGCTGCCGTTTGATGTAAGCATATGCAATATTACAGACAGCAATGACAGGGAGATATTGGACAAATATTATAACGTCAAGGTAACAAATGGAACTATTAATGAAAAAGTAGGAAAAGAAAATGAGAAAGTCAATCAGATAGATGCATATGGAATGGTAGATAATCAGATTGTAAGCCATGTGCTTCCACACGGCATGATTGAGAATACAAAGCAGAATCTTGAAAATCAAAAGGAAGAGGAAAAGACTGAATGCAGAGTATTTTTTGATGTAACAAGTAATACTTTAAAAGGTAAGATTATTGATGAAGCTATAGGCCTTTCAGCGGTAATAATAAATGAAACCGTAGGAGATAAGATTAACAAGGCTAACGCAGCAATAAATTATTTGAATGACTTAAATGCAGCATATGATGAAAATAATGAAAATGTACAAAATAATGCAGAAATTGATGAAGCAAAAGACAGACTGACAGAAACAGACTTTACATGTCAGGACATGATAGAAGATGCCAATTATTTCGGCATGGATATGGAGATAACCAGGGTAGGTGACACCTATATCTGTGATAATATCACGACGGATGTGGAGAAAGTGACGAAGATGGTGGATGCATATAATGCACAGGCAGAGCCGAAACAGCAGGTAAGTATTAAGGACTTAAAAGACTATGCTAAGGGAGCAGGTGATAAAAATCAGAGAGAGGATGACGAAAGTTATAATGATTTGTGCAACAGAGTATCAAAATATATGAAGTACGTTTTGGAAAATTGAGATAACAATAAATAGGAATGAATGCAACGCAGACGGAAAGGAAAATGTATTATGAAGAAAGCAATATCAGTTCTTATGGTAGCAGCATGTTTGTTATGTATGGTGACGGCATGTGAAAAAAATGATAAAAAGGGAAATGACACATCAGCAGCTCAGGCAACAGAAACAGATTGCACGGCAGCAGAGCTT
>OLRO01000586.1_pt1 | contig 26312 bp, 20 predicted proteins | sample 1673131 | NCBI WGS metagenome assembly OLRO01 (sample SAMEA3136757, study PRJEB25190) | human gut metagenome | biome: human gut; feature: human-associated habitat; material: faeces | place: Austria | collected 2013 | reverse complement strand
ATCTGGACAGCAGATCCCAGGACCTGCAGCCCCATTATCATGATGTGGGACAGTTCTATGTCTTCCGTACGGACCGCTTTGCAGTGAATAAGAAGCTGATGGTGGGAAATATTCTACCCCTGATCGTATCGGAACTGGAAGTGCAGGATATCGATAATCTGACGGACTGGAAGATCGCAGAGATGAAATACCGTCTGATGACGGAGGAAAAATAATCCCGGAGGAATCTGAGACTATGGCAACAGGCAGACTGGCAGTATTGTCCAATGTAAATATGAATATGGTGATCCGTATGTTACAGAAACAGGCGGAAGTCTACGATGCGGAAGGCTATGGAAATGAACTGGGAGCTTTGCTGAACCCGGCTTCCTCTTATCATGCGTTTCAGCCGGACATTACCTTTCTGATCATGGATCTGGCAGAACTGCTGGAACATGACTATGATCCGCAGACAGCAAAAGAGCGGATCGGAAACTGGTTTCAGACGCTGGAAGGCTGTCTGCCGGAGCATGGTGTGTTCTATGTCTCCGATGCATATCTGTGGGCGGTGGAACTGGCTGTGCTGGCGGATCCGGAACGCAAACAGCAGCTGGAGAGTTTGTGGAGTGCTGCACTGCAGCAGCTGACGGAGAAACATTCCAATGTGCGGATATTTCCTTATCGCTGGATCATAGAGCATCAGGGCGAGGAGAAGGCGTTTTCCCTGAAAATGTGGTATATGGGAAAAGTATTGCTGGGGATGGAGACCCAGTCTCTTCTGGCGGAAAAAATATTACAGCAGGCGGAAGTGGAGGAACGCACCCCTAAAAAGGTGCTGGTCCTGGATCTGGACAATACCCTGTGGGGCGGTCTGGCCGGAGAGACGGATCACACACCGGTGCTTTTGTCGGAAGACCACAGCGGTCTGGCTTATAAAAATCTGCAACGGGTCATAAAGCTGATGCAGGAACAGGGTGTGCTGTTAGCCATAGCATCCAAAAATAATGAAGAGGATGCCATGGAGATCTTGGAACATCATCCCCATATGCTGCTTGGGCCGGAAGATTTCGCAGCCCGCAGGATCAACTGGGACCCGAAGCCGGACAATATCCGTAAGATGGCGGAAGAACTGAATCTGGGAACGGATTCCTTTGTCTTTTTTGATGACAGCGAAGCGGAACGGGAAATGGTACGGCAGATGCTGCCGGAGGTGACTGTGCCCGATTTCCCGGCAAGACCGGAGGAACTGGCGCCCTGCATGGCAAAGATTTATGAAGAATATTTTGCCCGGGCAGTGATCACGAAAGAGGACCGGGAGAAGACCGCACAGTACCGGGCCAATGCCGGCAGAAATGCCATGGCAGAGCAGGCGGTGAGCTTTGAAGACTATGTGAAAAAGCTGGAGATCTGTCTGATCCCGGTGGATCCGAAGGAACATCTGGACCGGCTGACACAGCTTTTGAATAAAACAAACCAGTTCAACCTGACCACCAGACGCTACACCAGAGAGCAGATGCAGCAGATCGTGGAAGATGCCGGAAAGAGAGTATTTCTGTATCAGGTGACGGATGCGTTTGGAGACAACGGAATCGTGGCAGCAGCCATCGTGGATACTGCCGGAGAACTGCCGGAGATCACGGATCTGGTCATGAGCTGTCGTGTCATGGGACGGAATATCGAGAATGCGGTGATCGACCGTATCGAGGAGCAGATGCAGGAGGAAGGATATACCGGACTCCGCGGCAGATATATCCCGACAGCCAAGAATAAGCCGGTGGAAGCTCTGTATGAAAAGCTGGGTTACCACAGGACGGAAAGTACACAGGAGGGCGGTACCTGCTATGAGATCACACTGGCAGAGAGACCGGAGAGGGCCTACTGGCTGAAGGAGACTTTATACGATTGACCTGGGGCTGGGTGACGGCTGCCGGACGGAAGACCGGACAGTGGTAAATGTTAGAAAAAATGAGGATAAGCAGAGGATAACCATATGAAAGAGAAGATCATAAAGCTGATTGAAGATGTATTAAAGGTTCCGGCGGGAACCATCACCGAGGATACCATGATCGAAGATGTGGAGCAGTGGGATTCCCTGGCGCATGTCATGATCATCGGACAGTTGGAGGAAGAGCTTGGTGTCAGCATTCCCTTAGACGAAGCCATTGAGTTAAAAGGAATGCGTGAACTGTTGGAAAAGGCGGGCTGCGAATGAGTGTTACATTAAGAAAAGTGACAGAGGGAGATCTGGAACAGATCATGCGCTGGCGCATGGATCCGGAAATTACCCGCTATATGAATACGGATCCGAAGCTGACTCTGGAAGGGCAGAAGAAATGGTTTGCCAAAGTGCAGCAGGATCCGGATGTGAGCTACTGGATCATTGAGATCGACGGTACAGCAGCCGGCGTCATCAATTACACAGGGCTGACGAATCCCACAGGAGATCTGGGATGGGCCTATTACGTGGGCGAGAAAAAACTGCGCAGCATCCAGACGGCACTGGCGCTGGAGATGAGTATGTATGACCATGCGTTTCTGGATCTTGGGAAAAATGCGGTATACAGTGATGTATTTACCCTGAATCAGGGAGTCATCCAGCTCCATAAGATCTGCGGCTGTGAAGTCGTGGAAGAGAAAAAAGCCCACGTGGTGAAAAACGGAGCTGCTTATGACGTGACATATATGCGCATGACAGCGGAACACTGGAAAGGGATCCGGGACAGCAAGAAGTACGAACATATTGTATTTCCTTAAGGAGGCACTATTATGAACAATGAGATCATGATCGGGAATCATAAAATCAGTGAAGATTCTCCCACTTTTGTAATTGCAGAGATGTCTGCGAATCATCTGATGGATTTTGACAGAGCAGTGGATATCATGCAGGCGGCAAAGGATGCCGGTGCGGATGCCATTAAAATACAGACTTACACCCCGGATACCATCACACTGGACTGTGATGATCCCTGCTTCCAGATCACACAGGGAACCATCTGGGACGGAACCACACTGCACAAGTTGTATGAGACCGCCTATACTCCCTGGGAGTGGCAGCCAAAGCTGAAAAAGATCGCAGAGGAGATGGGACTGGTATTCTTTTCTTCTCCCTTTGATCTGACCAGCATTGATTTTCTGGAAGAGATGGAGGTACCGGTATACAAGGTGGCATCCTTCGAGATTAACGACATTCCTTTCATCCGCAAGATCGCCCGTACCGGCAAGCCGATTATCATGTCTACCGGAATTGCCTATCTGGCGGATATCGAGCTGGCACTGCGTACCTGTAAGGAAGAGGGCAACGAGAATGTGATCCTGTTGAAATGTACCTCCGCTTATCCGGCACCCTATGAGGATATTAATCTGAAGACGATTCCTTCCATGAAGGAAGTCTTTGACTGTGTGGTAGGTCTTTCTGATCATACCATGGGCTGTGCCGTGGCCGGTGCCGGCGTGGCGCTGGGAGCCAAGGTGGTGGAGAAACATCTGACCCTGCGCAGAGCAGACGGCGGTGCGGATGCGGCATTCTCCATGGAACCGGAAGAATTCAAAGAGATGGTGGATCACATCCGCATGATCGAGAAAGCAGTAGGAAAGGTGACCTACGATCTGACACCGAAGCAGAAAAAGAGCAGAGAACATTCCCGTTCCCTGTTCGTGGCACAGGATATGAAGGCCGGGGATGTGTTTACTCCGGAGAATCTGCGGTCTGTGAGACCTTCCTGCGGACTGCATACCAGATATTATGAGGAACTGTTGGGCAAACGGATCACCAGAGATGCCAGGCTGGGAACCCCTATGGACTGGTCTCTTGTGGATTTCACAGAGAAGGAACAGCAGTAAGGAGCGGAAATGTATTATTTTCGTGCGGACGGCAGTGCTGTTACGGGGGCAGGGCATCTGATGCGTTGCCTCACGGTGGCACAGGAATTACAAAAAAGAATAGAGCATCCGGAAGAACTCTGCTTTTTGTGCGCGGAGCAGGCATCTGCGGAACTGTTGCAGAGCTGGAACATGCCGGTGAAAATCCTTGGGACGGATCCTGCCGACCTGGAAGGAGAGCTTTCGGCGCTGGAAGGACTGATCCGTGGAAGCGGGCATGTTTTTCTGGTGGACAGCTATGCGGTGACGGATGCTTATTTGCAGGCATTGCACCGGTTTGGCAGGGTGTATCTGCTGGATGATATGCAGCAGCACGCATTTCCGGTGGACGGTGTGATCAATTACAATCTGTTTGCTTCCCGGGAAAAGTATCGGGAACTGTATGGCAGCAGTACCGGACAGTATCTCGGAGCTGCTTATGTGCCGGTGCGGCAGCAGTTCTGTGAGGCGGCAGCACAGTATATTTTGCAGGATGATGTAACGGATATCCTGATCACCACCGGTGGCGGAGACAAAGACAACATTGCGGGAGAAATCCTGCGGGAACTGTGTGAGCACAGTCTGGCGGGAAAAAATATAAGGTATCATCTGGTGGTGGGAAGGTTTAATCCGAACCGGGAAAAATTGGAGCAATATGCATCGGAGCAAAACAACGTGGTTCTGCATTGCGATGTGAAAGACATGGCGGGACTGATGACGGCCTGTCAGCTGGCGGTGACTGCCGGTGGAACGACAATCTATGAATTGTCAGTTCTGGGAGTGCCTTTTGTCTGTTTTTCTTACGCAGAGAACCAGGAAGGGCTGACGGAATGGCTGGGAAAGCAGGAAATTGCCGGATATGCCGGAAAATGGCATTACACACCGGAAGAGACAAGAAAAGCCATCGGCAGATGGTGTCGGAATGTCTGTGAGAACAGGGAACTGCGGCAGAGAACCTATGAAGCGGAGAGAATTCTGATCGACGGGCAGGGAGCTGCCCGGATCGCAGAGATCCTGCAGACGGCGGGAATAGAAGAATAGAAGGATAATATCTGAGGTTTATGAAGAAAAACGGCAGCTGGAAGAAAAAAATTTTATATAGTGTGACAGCAGCTGTTTTGTTCGTGCTGCTTTTGGTACTGTTTTTTCCGGGGGACCGGGAATATCAGAGGATTCCTTATGATGTAGTGTTTCTTGGAGACAGTGTATATGGTCTGTGCCGGGATGAGACATCCATCGCAGCAAAGCTTCAGGAGAAGACAGGTTTAAAATGCTACAACGGTGGGCTGGGAGGAACGGTTCTTGGCAGAGCGGATGCGGAGAGAAGGCTGGGATATACCAAGGATTCCATTTCTGCGGCCGGACTGGTACGTTCCTTTGTGGTGAAGGATTTCGGTGTCCAGAGGACCGTACACATCCGAGAAGCAGCCACGGATTATTTTGAGGATACTTTGGGAGATCTGGGACAGATCGATTTTGACCAGGTGAAGATCCTGTTTATCGGTTCCGGACTGAATGATTATCACTCAGGCACTCCCATCGAATCCACGGCAGATCCGTATGATGAATATACCTACTGTGGAGCTATCCGCAGTATTGTGAAGGAACTGCGGGAAGCCTATCCGGATCTGCGCATTATCTTCATTACCCCGCCCTATACCTGGTATACAGATCCGGAACTGACCTGTGAGGAATATGATCTGGGCGGTGGCGTGCTGGAGGATTATGTCAATGCGGAGATCGGACTGTGTGAGGCTTTGAATGTAGAAGTCATAGACATCTATCATGACTATTATCCACATGACACCTGGGATGATCTGTATCTCTATACCGATGACGGCCTGCATCCCAATGAGGCCGGCAGAGAGAAGATTGCACAGACAATCGCGGAAAGACTAAATAAGGAGTGACAGACGGATGAAGACCCCGTGGGATTTTTTTCAATCTAGCAGAACAAAAATAAAAAATACATGGAAGATCGCCTTTCTCTCAGCGTTTGTACCGGGGATTCTGATCCATCTGCCAGTGATGCTTTCGGATATTCCGAATCATGACGGCCTGAGCAGTATGTATTTTGATCAGAATATGATCACTTCCGGACGATGGTTTCTGTCTGTGGCATGCGGCTTTTCTTCGTATTTTACCATTCCGTGGATCATTGGTCTGATCGGTCTGCTCTGGCTGGCGCTGGCGGCGGTGGCATTGACGGAACTGCTGGAACTTGCAGACCCGTTGGTAATCATGGCAGTGAGCGGATTGCTGATTTCTTTTCCGGCACTGGCATCCACTTTTGCCTATGTGTTTACCATGGATGGTTATATGATGGCACTGTTCCTCGCAATTCTGGCAGTGCTTTTTACGAAAAAACAGAAAAAAGGCTGGCTGGCCGGGGCGGTATGTCTTGCGTTCAGTATGGGGATCTATCAGGCATATCTGCCCTTTGCCATTCTGCTGTGCGTATATGTGATCCTGCTCTTTTTTATGGAAGAGAAGGGCTGGAAGACGAAAGCGTTCTATGTACTTCGTTACCTGGGCATGGGAGTTGCCGGAGCTGCATTGTATTACGTGATCCTGCAGATTCTGTTGAAATTACAGGGAAAGGTGTTGGATACCTATCAGGGGATCAATTCCATGGAGCAGGGAGGTTCCGGTCTCGGGCTGTTTGCAACGATCCGGGGAATGTATGTTGATTTTCTGGCATTTACGGTGCATGGAAATGTGCTGGTGAACAATATTTTCTCTTTTACGGCCTGTGCGGCACTGGTGCTTCTGGTGGCTTATCTGCTGGTGAGAAGCATGCTGCGAAGAAAATGGTGGAAGAATCCGGCATTTTTCGTTATAATAATTCTGTTGGCGGCGGGACTTCCGCTTTTGACCAATGTGATTCTGGTGATTTCTCCGAATCTGACCTATCATTTGCTGATGCGGTATCAGTGGGTATTATATCTGATCCTGATGCTGGCATTTGTGGACAGATATGCGTCGGAGGACGGGAAAACAGATATCGGGATCCAGTGGGTGGCATTACTGGCGGCCGGAATCCTGGTATTCAATTATGGAGTATCGGATAATATCGGATATTCCAATCTGGAGAAAAAATACGAGAAGACCTATGCGTACTGTGTACGTCTGCTGGACAGGATTGAGCAGACGGAAGGGTACTATCAGGGAATTCCCATTGCATTGGTGGGTGTCATCGGGTATGATGAATTCCCCACTACGGATATTACCGGAAAAGTCACGGACGGTATGATCGGTCTCAGCGGAGACTATCTGATCTATAAGGGAGCGGATTATCAGGCATTTATGCAGAACTATCTGGGTGCAACCCTGAATTTTCTGGATCCGGATACCGTGGGTGAGATTTATATGACGCAGGAATACATTGACATGGATACTTTTCCGGGAGCGAATTCCACCAGGGTTGTGGATGGAATCCTGTATGTCAAGACCGAGAACTGCGGAAGGGATTAGAGGATGTCATTATTATCGATTGTTTTACCGGCATATAACGAAGAACAGAATATTGCCAATACCGCAAAAGTACTGGGGGAACTGCTGGAACAGCACGGGATCGATTATGAGCTGGTATTTATCAGTGATGGTTCGAAGGACGGAACCTTTGAACGTATTAAGGAAGAATCGGCCAAGAATCCGAGAGTACGGGGAGCGGAGTTTTCCCGGAATTTCGGAAAGGAAGCTGGAATTTTTGCAGGCCTGGAGCTGACTACGGGGGATGCGGTGATCGTTATGGACTGTGATCTGCAGCATCCGCCTGAGGTGATTCCACAGATGTGGGAAAAATGGCAGCAGGGTGCCGAGATCGTGGAAGGTATCAAGGCCGACCGCGGTAAGGAGAGTCTGGGATATAAGTTGTCTGCCGGACTTTTTTACAAGATCATGAGCAAACTGATCAAGATGGACATGAATGCTTCTTCCGATTTCAAGCTTTTAGACAGAAAAGTAGTACAGGTCCTGTTGGAACTGCCGGAGCGCAATACCTTTTTCCGGGCGTTGACCTTCTGGGCAGGGTTCCGTACGGAGACTGTGGAATATGAAGTACAGGAGCGGAAATACGGACAGAGCAAGTGGTCCTTCTGGAGTCTGATGAAATATGCCATTACCAATGCCACTTCCTTCAGCACACTGCCATTGCAGCTGGTGACGATCATGGGCGGGGTATCCATCCTGTTCAGTGTGATCCTGGCGATTCAGACCCTGGTGCGCTATCTGATGGGAACGGCGGTGGAAGGTTTTACCACGGTGATCCTGCTGATCCTCATTATTGGCGGATTTATTATGTTAAGCCTTGGTGTGATTGGCCATTATATTGCCAGAATCTATGAAGAAGTCAAGGGAAGACCGAAATATATTATCAGTCATGTGACGGAAAATGTGCCTGGGACAGCCGTAGGAAGCTGGAAGCGGGAACATAGAGAAAGCTAAAAGACAGTAGAAAAGAGGATGTGTTATGAGAGAGATTGATATTAAGTTTAACGTACCGCCTTATGTGGATAAAGCCGCAGATTACATTCAGGAATGTGTAAAAAATCAGAAGATCTGCGGAGATGGAGAATATACGAAAAAATGTAATGCCTGGATCGAGGAGAGGACCGGAGCCGGCAAATGCCTGCTGACGACCTCCTGCACCCATGCGACAGAACTGGCAGCACTTTTGTGTAACATTCAGCCCGGGGACGAAGTGATCATGCCTGCTTACACCTTCGTATCCACCGCAGATGCCTTTGTACTGCGCGGTGCGGTTCCTGTGTTCGTGGATATCCGCCCGGATACCATGAACATTGACGAGACACTGATCGAGGATGCCATCACGGAGAAGACGAAAGCCATCGTTCCGGTGCATTATGCCGGTGTGGCCTGCGAGATGGACACCATTATGGACATCGCAAAAAGACATAACTTAAAGGTAGTAGAGGATGCCGCACAGGGTGTGCTGGCATTTTACAAGGGAAAAGCACTGGGAACCATCGGTGACTTCGGTGCCTACAGCTTCCATGAGACCAAAAACTACAGCATGGGTGAGGGCGGAGCACTGCTGATCCGTGATAAGAAGGATGTGGAAGAAGCGGAGATCATGAGGGAGAAGGGAACCAACCGCAGCAAGTTCTTCCGGGGCCAGATTGATAAATATACCTGGGTAAATTACGGATCTTCCTATCTTCCCAGTGATATGAATGCGGCTTATCTCTATGCACAGCTAGAGATCGCTGATGAGATCAATGAGGCAAGACTTGCCTGTTGGAACCGCTATTATGAGCAGCTGCTTCCTTTAAAGAAAGCGGGAAAGATCGACCTGCCCACCGTACCGGAAGGCTGTGTGCATAATGCGCATATGTTCTACATCAAGGCAAGAGATCTGGAACAGAGAACAAGATTTATCAGCTATATGAAGGAGAACGGTGTGCTTACGGTATTCCATTATATCCCGCTGCATACTTCTCCCGCAGGACAGAAGTTCGGCCGGTTCCACGGCGAGGACCGTTATACTACCAGAGAGAGCGAGCGCCTGGTAAGACTTCCCATGTACTATGGACTGACACTGGATCAGGTGGATTTCATCGGTGGACTGGTGAAAAACTTTTTTGAATTAGAGGAGCAGTAACATGCAAAAAATTGGCAGAGCGTCTGCACAGGTTGCAGGCAGATTTCTGTTCCTGGGTGTCTCCGTGCAGATTCTTCTGGGAATTTGCTGGGGCGTCAGATCCTTTGGAATTTTTCCGGAATTCGGCGATAGCTACACATGGCTGAAAGCGTCAGAGACACTTGTGTGTGATGACTACATGGGGATCGGCTACCCTCTTTTTCTGATGCTTGTAAAAGGGATAGAATCCATAAGTTCTATCCCTTATACTTTTTTTGTATATACGGTACAGATCCTGATTGCATTTTATGCCGGTGTAGTATTTTTACGGGCATGCGGAGTGACAGGGAAAAAGATATTTTTGTGCTGGGGAAGCCTGGCGCTTCTGACCTTTCCCTGTGCCATGCAAAGTCATCTGGCCGTATTGCCGAATTCTCCGGGATATTCCTTTTTACTGCTGGAACTGTCGGCGGTGATCCGGATCCTGCGGCAGGATGCTGTGGCGGAGGATGGTGAGACGACAGCGCCGGCCAGACCGTTACATGGTCTGTTCGAAGCAGGAATCTGGTGGGCGCTCAGTACACTGTGTGTGGTGGAGAATCTGTATCTGGGGCTGGTACCGCTTATTGTTCTGTGGCTGATACATCTGTGGCAGCTACGGAGCAGAAAGACGGAGAAAAAGAGAGTAGGCCGGGAACTTTTGCTCCTTCTGGCAATGGCGGGAATTTTATTCACGCTGGTGCCCATGTGGCAGACACCGGGCAGCTATGGGAAGGCGGAGAATACGGTGAGCGCCGCCATGATGCGCCGGTTCAGCTGGACGCATATGAGAGAGGAAGAAGAATACGATGAATGGCCGGAACAGCTACGTACCTGGATGACCTGGAAAGAGATGAGGAACGCCGGGTATTATGCGGGAACCATGGAGTCCGGCATACAAAAGACGCTGGAGGATCGTTTCGGCAAGGCGGAAGCACAGAAGATATTCAGAGAGTATGCCGAGTATCATCTGAAGACGTATACTTCAGACAATATCCATCAGATCGCCTGGGATTGCCTCGGATATGCCATGCCTACGGTACTGTTGCAGCTGTTGTTGGACGGCAGGGGATATGACTCCTTCTCTGGCAGAAATGTAGACATTATGATGACGGGAGATCCAAGGCTGACAGAGCTTTTGTTAAAATACAGCAGCTGGTGGTTCCTGTCGGGAATCGCTGTTGTGGTCGTGAGCGGCATGATATGCGGGATCATTGCCATGCTCCGACAGAAAAAAGAAAAAACAGTACCGGACAGAAGCCTGTTCTGGAAGATTTCAGGAGTCTGTGTGATCACTGCGGCAGGCATGATCCTGTGGTATACCATGCGGGATGCCGGATGCCTGGATTACAAGAACGGATTGCTGCCGGGTTCTCTGTGGCTTGTGGGAATGATCCTCTGGACCGATAGGACCATAAGCGCCGGAGATACAGAAGACAACCCGGAGAAATAATAGAATTGTGACAGCAGAAACGCGGGAAGGAGGAACCATGACGAAGATGACAACAAAAGTGAAAACGCAGAAATCAGAAAAAGTCTGGTTCTTTCTGGGAGTGTTGGCAGTATTTTTTATGGGAGTTCCGTATCTTGTATTAGGGAAGGACTCTGTGTTCGTGTATCACGATCAGCTGGACGGTGAAGTGATCGCCTATCTTCTGCAGGCAAGACATCTGTGGGATGGCAGCGGTGTATTGCCGGAATTCATGAACGGTGCAGCAAAAACAGCGCTTACCATGCCGGCCCCCGCCTGTGTGCTGTTATACCGGTGGCTTCCTGCGGAACTGGCACTGGCCTGTATGCAGGTGGCTGGCAGCTTTGCCGGATATCTGGGAATGTTCTGCCTGCTTGGATGGGCCGGAGAAACATCGGAAACACTGCGGAGAAGAAAAGGACTTGTCGGTTTCATAGCCATGCTGACCGGATGTATGTATGCGTATCTGCCGTTTTTGCCGGTGTACGGGCTGTCCCAGTATGGATTGCCGCTGTTAATGTATTGTGTACTGCGACTGGGGGAAAAGGACAGACCGAAGAATTTTCGGATTCTCTGTTATTTTTATGTACTGCTTTTCGGATGTAATTCTTCCCTGGTGTTATCCGGTTTTGCTGTGCTGGGAATCTGGGCGGTATGGGAGATCGTCACACTGGTGGACAAAAGGAAACAGTTCTCCGCCGGACAGGCTGCAGCCTGGGGGATTTTGCTGCTTACGTATATCGTTGAGAACGGTTCGTTATTGCTTCAGCTGTCCGGAGGACAGGGAGAAGAGATTTCTCACAAATCGGAATATCTGCTCAGCCCGGTGGACTTTTTCAGTCAGTTGAAAACAAACCTCCTGCAGGGAGGACAGCACAGTGTGGATTATCATGGACTGATCCTCGTGGTGCTGTTGATGACAACAGTTGTTTTATTTTTCCTAAATCGGGCAACGAAGAAGAACATAGCGGATAAAAAGAATGTACCTGAGGGCGGAGAAAAACGGTTATGGAAAGCCATGGGCCTGTCACTGGCCGTTATTGCAGGCTTTGCGGCAGTGGCCGCACTGTGGGACAGCAGTATCGGAATCGCTATCCGTTCCAGTCTGGGTGCTCTTAAGGGCTTTCAGGCCAACAGAGTCCTGTGGCTGAGTCCCTGCCTGTGGTATTTTATTCTGGGGTGCAGCCTGTTATTGCTGACGGAACAGCTCCCGGAAAGAGACACAGGAGCGGAGAAAACAGGGAACGGACGCAGGAACGGTGTGATCCCGGGGATTATCGTAATGGCCGCAATGCTTCTTACCGTGGCAACAGCCGGGAAGATTTTGCTGGAGAGCAATCTGAAGCCCAATCTGCAAAAACTGGTGAACCGGAATTATGCAGCCATGAGCTTCCGGGATTATTATGCCGTGGATGTGCTGGATCAGGTACAGGAGTACCTGCGGGAGAATACCGGGGAAGAACCACAGGATTACCGGGTCGTAAGTCTGGGGATCGATCCCGCTGCGGCATTGTATCATGGATTTTACTGTCTGGACGGCTATTCAAATAACTATTCTCTGGAGTACAAGCACCGTTTCCGGGAGATCATTGCACCGGAGCTGGACAAGAGTGAATATCTGGAAGACAGCTTTGACCATTGGGGGAATCGTTGCTATTTGTTCAGCGCGGAATGCCCCGGCTATTATACGATCGAAAAAGGCGGCTTTTATTTTCAGGACTATACGATCGATGCGGAAAGTCTGAGGCAGTTGGGCGGAAGCTATCTGTTGTCGGCAGCCTATATCGATCACAGTGAGGATACCGGTCTGGAACTGATGAGGCCGGAGGCCTTTGAGACAGAGAACAGCTATTACCGCATTTATCTCTATCGGGTAATGGATAATGAATAATAACGGAGATGGGAAGATTCCTATGATTGGACAGGAAAAACGGGATAAATGGAAAAAAATCCTGCCGGAACTGCTGGCAGTTATATTGTGCCTGGTATTGATGGGTGCGGGAGTCAGCCGGAAGGAAGGCTATCACATGGACGAACTTCTGAGCTTTGAACTGGCAAATGCCAGGTATAATCCCTGGATCGTACCTACCCAGCCGGAAGGGCGTCTGGCCAAATTCGTGAACGAGGAGATCGAGGGGGACAGTGCGGGAGAGACTCTGGAGAATCTGAAAAATACAGTAACAGATGTGCTTAGGAACCGGGGAAACAGTAAGCTGTTGTCTTATAAAGCAGATGTCTATGAGGAACCGGTCTGGATCACGAACCGGCAGTTTCAGGATTATGTCACGGTGGGTCAGAAAGATGCCTTTGATTATCTGTCGGTTTATTTTAATGTAAAAGATGACAATCATCCGCCGGTACATTTTATGCTGCTGCATGCCATGAGTTCTGTCTTTCGGGGAACATTGTCACCGTGGCTTGGATGCAGCATCAATCTGGTCTGTCTGGGAATTACATTGTGGCTTTTACTGCGGCTGGGGAGACAGCTGGCAGATGTGTTTTCCCTGGAAGGAAAGGGAAGACAGCTGGGGATCCTGGCGGTGCTTCTCTATGGAATGAGTACCGGAGCACTGGGTACGGTGCTGCTGATCCGTATGTATGGGCTGCTTTCCTGTCTGTGTGTCGCCCTGTTTTCCGTCCATGTGGAAAAATGGAAGAATAACGGGTTTGACAAGAAAAACAAGGGCCTTATCGCTATTACGGTGCTGGGTTTCCTGACACAGTATTTTTTCCTGTTTTACTGCCTTCTGCTGGCGGCGGTTACCGCAGTGATCCTGCTGTACCGGCACAGGAACAAAGAATTATGGTGCTATATCCGGTCCATGGTGATCGCTGCAGTGATCGGACTGGTATTGTTCCCTTTTGCAATTTCGGATGTGTTCTCCAGCGGAAGAGGGACGGAAGCGCTCGGCAATCTGGCCTCCGGATTTGCCGGTTATGGACAGAGACTGGCTGCATTTGGCAGAATTCTGGCGGATCGGACAGTGGGAGCGCCTCTTCTGACCGGCGGATGTGCCGCCGGAGCGATCCTGCTTCTGGGAAAGCTGTATCTGAGCTTCCGGGCCGGGAAACAGGAACAGAAAGGTGAAAATTCCGGAAGAGATGCGGCCTGGATGCTGATGGTGCCGGTGGCCGGATATTTTCTGCTGGCATCCCGCATGTCACCGTATCTGGTGGACCGCTATATTATGCCTTTGTTTCCGTTTGTGGCATTGCTGCTTGCTTTGCTATTGTGTCTCCTTGGAAAAAAACTGACAGAGATCTCCGGATGGAAAGAACAGATCGTGGGAGGCATGCTGGTGCTGTTGCTCGTGGTGGTACAGGGGCTGCGGCTTGCGGCCTATGATGGGGAATACCTCTATCAGGGATATGCCAGTCAGGAAGCATTGGCGGAAGAATATGAGGAGTTCCCGTGCATCTGCGTTTATGCGGGAGTGGGCTATTATGAGAACCTGCCGGAATTTATGCGTTACACCAAAACTTTGCTGGTAACGGCAGAGGAACTGAAGGAACGTAAGGATACGGAATCCGTGGAGGCACTGGACCGGGTGATCGTATTGATCAAACCGGGTGTGGATAAAGAAGCAACAGTGTCTGTGCTCCGGGATAAGTATGGTTATACGTCGGAGGAACTTCTGTTTTCGGAAGGCGTGCACGGAGATATGATATATATGTTTTCCAGATAAGGAATGAAATGATAAGAAGACAGAAATGAGGTTGAAACATGATCGCAGTTCGTTTGCTGTGGCTTGCCGTTCTGCTGGTAGCGATACCGGCATGGGTGGGAAATTGTTTTTTAAATGTGGATAAACCCTGTAGAAATCCGGTATTTCTGTGGATTAGCGGTCAGATGCTGCTATGGGCGGGATTTCAGGTGATCTGTGTGCCGGTGATCCTGTTGGAAGGCCGTATGTGGATGGTGACCGTAGCTTATTGCGGCTACATCCTGGTGCTGCTGGCAGCGGCAACGGTCCGGTATTTCCGGCAGTCCCGTACTCTGCGGGCAGTCCGGGAAGCAAAGCTGGAGAAAGCAGAGATTATTTTGTGGGTGCTGGCTGGTGTGCTTTTGCTGGTGCAGCTGGTATTGGCAGTGCTGATGGTCTACGGTGATGGTGACGATGCCTATTATGTGGCAATCTCCGCAGCGGCAGAGGAATCCGGCAGGATGTATCAGAAGATCCCTTATACGGGAATGCATACGGAACTGGATGTGAGACACGGGCTGGCACCTTTTCCCATCTGGATCGCATGGCTGGCCCAGATGACCGGCATCACTACGGTGATCGTGGCGAAGACTCTGGTGCCGGTCGCTCTGATCTCCATGACTTACGGAGTATTTTATCTTCTGGGAAGCAGGGTATTATTCGCAGGAGAGGGCGCATACCGGAAGAAATGGGCGTTGCCTGCATTTTTACTCTGTACGGAAATGCTGGTGCTTTTCGGAGATTATTCTTATTATACTGTAGAGAATTTTATGATTGCCAGGAGCAGACAGGGGAAGGCTGCATTGGGAAGTATCCTGATCCCCATGATATTTTTCCTGCTGCTGACACTGCTTCGAAAAATACAGGAAGAACAGAAGATCACTGTCGGTTTCTGGGTGCTGTTGGGATCTGTGATGACGGCCTGCTGTCTGGCCAGTACCATGGGAGCATTGCTGGCATGCATGCTGGTGGGAACGGCCGGGCTCTGTGGCGCGGTCAGTTACAGAAAATGGAAACTCATACTGCCATTGATCGGCTGTTGTATTCCCTGCATTGTGTATGCCGGAATGTATTTGCTGTTGGGATGATAGGACCGGAGGAGAAGAATGGATGCTTTAAAGCTGTTTCAGGAATATATGGGGACCGGACTGATCGTTCTGTGGTTCCTGGTGAGTCTGTTGTATCTGTGGCTCACAGAGAAAAGAAAATATATCCGGGTGATGTTTCTTTATGTGCCGTTAGTATTGCTGCTTGTCTTTTTTAATCCGCTGGTGGCGAAGATCGTCTCTCAGATGGCGGATGGGGAAATCTATTACCGGATCCTGTGGTTGTTGCCTGTGACGCCGGTGATTGCTTTCGGTACGGTGCAGCTTTGTGGAAAACTCGGCGGTAGAAAAAGATATGTGGGGATAACGGTGGCTATTGTGCTGTTTACGATATCCGGCAGTCTGATCTACAGGAATCCCAATTTTCAGAAGGCGGAAAATGCGTATCATGTACCCCAGAGCGTTGTGGATATCTGTGATACCATTGAGGTTCCGGGCAGAGAAGTCATGGCGGCATTCCCGGGAGAACTGCTGCAGTATGTGAGACAGTATTCCAATGTGATTTGTATGCCCTACGGCCGGGACATTATGGTGAGCAAGTGGACGGTGCAGAATGATCTTTATGATGTTATGGAGCAGGAGGTCATTGATGCACAGGAGCTGGCAGAACTGGCCAGAGAAGAGGCCTGTGCCTATGTGATCCTGTCGGAAGATAAAAAACTGGTGGGGAAGATGCAGGATCAGGAATTTGAAGAATTCGGAAGAATGCACGGATATGTGATCTACAAAGATTCCACAGTGGATCTGTATTACTTTATGAAGGAATGAGATTTCAGGGAAAAACAAGTGGCTCCCGGAGCAGCAAAGTAACTGGCTGCTTCGGGAGCCTTTTTTGACCGGAATTATTTTTCCTGGGATGCATAATCCTTGGAATAGTAATTCAGGAAGTATTCAAAACGTTTGGCGATGAGCTTACGTCCTTTTACATTCAGGTGCAGATTGTCGACAAGATATTCATCGGCATTGTCTTCGGTAATGCTGCCGTACAGGTTATCCATGAAGGATACGCTGTGGATATTGGCGGAGTAACATTCCTTGATCACATAAGTGGATAAGACATCACGGCCGTTGTAAATATACATATCGGAGCTTACATAGTCGCCGTTCTCATCCACAGCATATGCATAGGTCGGAGACATGACGATAATGCGGATCTGGGGGTAATAGTTCTGCAATACTTCAATGCTGGCCTCCAGATTGCCGGTAAACTGCGTGGGATCCGTGGGATTCTCATCACTGTACATGGCATTGCCGGACAGATAATCGGTAGCATCATACATAATGGCAACGGTGTCGATCGTGTTGAAATCCAGAGTTTTCAGTGTGTTGATTACTTCCTCTGCTTCGGCCGGTGTCTTGTCGCCCAGAGCATTGGCTGCATCGGTGTAGTAGCCATCCAGAGGAACCCCAACGGCCAGGTTCACCAGCCAGTAGAGACAGTAAGCATCCATGGGGGCAACGGTGGGGTCGTAGTTTAACTGCTGTGCAGCAAGGTAACTTCCGCTGATGGAACAGTTATAAACGGTGGTATCGGTCTCTTTGGCGATCAGATTGGCCAGATTGTCGGAAGAGTCCCTGTCATCTGCGAAGGGAGCATTTCCGAAGACAACGATATTGGAAGCATCATTAATGATCATCTGACCGTTTTCGTCGGTCAGGGGAAGGATGGAATCCCAACTGTCGTCGTAGGAACCCTGTCCGTCCTTGAAGATGTCGGACTGGCTGATCCTCTGTCCCCAGTGTGTGACGCGGTATCCTACCACGCCGACAACAATAAGAAGCACGAGAGCAAACAGTACGTGAAAATTCAGAAAGCGCCGGATACCGGCAGGGGCCGCAGACTCTTCGCCCTCAGGGATTTCTTCATCGGCATCTACGTAAAGGTCTTCTATGTCGTCATCGGAATCGGTATGGAAATTGTGCACAGAACCGGAACGAGTATTCCCGGAATGGAAATTACCAGAATCTGTGTCTTGCATTGTGTCGTTTTCCAGATCTACAATCTCAATATCCGGCATGTCATTCACAGAAGATGCGTGGATATTATGGTTGTTATTGTTTCGTTTCATGTATTCTCTCCGTTTCAGGTAATTCAATAATGTAGTGGTAAAAAGAGTTATATTGATTTTACTATTATACGAAAAGAAAGTCCATAATATTAGAAAGATTTAAGAAATTCTGAAGAAATGGGTGAATGCCTTGATGTGGGGAAAATACAATGCTATAATGTTACGGAATTGTTACACCGAGAATTATGAGCAGAAGGGATAGATCAGATGAAAAAATTATTTAACCATACAAAACGTCCGGACCGTAACTGGGAAGAAGACGTACAGGATGGTTACGATTGGGACGAGGAAGAATATACCGGAGAAGACGACGGCGAGGAATACTATGCCGATGAAGAAGAGTATCCGGAAGAGACTGACGGCGAAGAGTACTATGCCGATGAGGAAGGGTACACCGGAGAAGACGACGGCGAGGAATACTATGCCGATGAGGAAGAGTACACCGGAGAAGAAGACGGTGAAGAGTACTATGCCGATGAGGAAGAGTACACCGGAGAAGAAGACGGTGAGGAGTACTACGCCGATGACGTGGAGTACATCGAAGAGAGTGACGATGAAGAGTATTATGCCGACGAGGATTACGAGGAAGAGCCGGCTCCCACGGGCAGGAGAAAGACCGGGGGCAAAAAGCAGGGCGGAATCGCTGTAATCTGGACAAAATTCCTGAACCTGAGTACCATGGACCGGATCATGGCAGCTACCGGAGTGGCGGTACTGATTCTGGCTATCGTGACCGGAAGTGTCTATGCCAGTGCCCGGGCAGTGGATGGACAGGTATCGGAGTTCGTCAGCGTGGGAACACAGCTGGACGGCATCCAGATGATCGGTGAGCAGGGACTTCTGGCAGTGGCAGACGCACAGATGGCAAAGATCGCGGCAGCCAATGCAGTAGAAGAGGATACAGAAGAACAGAAAGAATATGAAGAGGCAGAGTACACCAACGGCGGTACGGTAGAACTGGAGCTGGTCTCTGTACAGAAGGATCTGAAGATCAAATTCAACAATAAAAAGACCGGCAAGCTGATCTCCAATGTACCCTTCAGCGTAACCATCACAGATCCCAACGGCAAGACCGAGACCTGGACCGATGACGATATGGACGGTATTATCTATAAAAAGGGTATTACGCCGGGGAATTATTCCGTAGCGGTAAACGCACTGACGGATGATAAATACAAGGACTATGTTCTGCCGACAGCAGCACAGAAAGTAGAAGTAAAGAAAGACATCGCCTATAAAAAGGTCGATGTCTCCAATGAGATCAAGAAAGAATCTGAGATCAATGCTGCAAAAGAGGATACACAGATCAAGGATACTACTGTAGAGTCCACACTGCAGGATACTGTGCAGTGGGTGGCAAGTACCGCGACTGCCAATACTTATAAAGAAGTATCCAAGGATACCATTACCGATCCGGAGACCGTAACGGTGGCTTACAGCGGTAAGTTCCTGCGGATGGCAGAAGTGTCTCCTACAGCAGAACCAACAGCGGAACCGACAGCAGAACCTACAACAGAGCCCACAGCAGAACCTACAAAAGAACCGACAGTATCCCCGACTGCAGAGCCCACAGCGACTCCGACAGTACCCCCGACGGCAACAGCAACCCCGACAGCGGCCCCTACGGCAACCCCGACAGCGGCCCCTACGGCAACCCCGACAGTGGCCCCTACGGCAACTCCTACAGCGACTCCTACGGCAACCCCTACGGCAACTCCGGCGGCGACAATTACTCTGGATAAGACGGCAGTGACGACTTATCCGAAGGCAACGGATACAGTTACCGCAAAAGTCAGCGGAAGTGGAACCGTAAGTGCGGCTTCCAGCGATACCGGTATAGCAACTGTGGCTGTAAGCGGCAAGACCATTACTATCACCGGCGTGAAAGCGGGAAGTGCTACGGTAACGGTAACGTATACAGAAGGCAGCAACAAGGTGGAAGCCAAGTGCACAGTAACAGTAAAGGCTTCCAATGCAAGAGAAGATAAAACCACCAAGCTGAAAGACAAGAGCGGTGTACAGCTGTATGTGCAGGATGGTGACAGCTATCGTGAAGCAGTCTATGCGGATTACTTTACTGCCTCTAAGTTCTTTATCAAAGGTGATGTGAAATACACCGGATGGCAGACACTGGACGGAAAGCTTTATTTCTTTACAGCGGATGGCAACAAGGTTACCGGAGAACAGGTCATTCAGGGCGCAAAATACAATTTTGCCAGTGACGGATCTCTGGTAGTTGGTTCCGGCACCATGGGAATCGATGTGTCCAAGTGGAATGGGAAAATTGACTGGAACGCCGTGAAGAATTCCGGTGTCAGCTATGTGATCATCCGTGTGGGTTATCGCGGTTCCTCTCAGGGAGCACTGATCGATGACCCTACCTTCAAGACCAACATCAAGGGAGCTACGGCAGCAGGACTGAAAGTGGGTGTATACTTCTTTACCCAGGCAGTGGATGAGGTCGAGGCAGTACAGGAAGCCTCCATGGTACTGGACCGTATCAGCGGTTACAAGATTTCCTATCCGGTATTCCTGGATGTGGAAGGAAGCGGCGGAAGAGGTGATAAGATCGATTCCGCTACCAGAACGGCAGTATGTAAGGCATTCTGCAATACCATTCAGAATGCAGGATACACCGCAGGTGTGTATGCCAACAAGACCTGGCTCAGCCAGAAGATGGATGCAAGTGCACTGAGTGGCTACAAGATCTGGCTGGCCCAGTATGCAGCAGCACCCACCTACACCGGACGCTATGATCTGTGGCAATACAAATCCACAGGAAAAGTCAGCGGCATCAGCGGCAATGTGGATCTGAACCTCAGCTACCTGGGATATTAACATCAGCAATGACCAGCCGGTGAGACTGCTTGCAGGCGGAACCGGCTGGCCATTAGCTGATGAAACACACATGAGCATGTAGGACGATAGTCCGGAATGCGAATGGGTGTCACGGATCCGAGAGCACGAAGTGCGGAGGAGCCGTGTTGATATCCTGCTCGTTTTATGGTAAAATACCCCTATCTATAACAAAAAATGTGCGCTGTGCGCAGAACGGAGAAAAAATGAGAACTTATCTGGTAACAGGAGGGGCCGGTTTTATCGGTTCCAACTATATTCATTACATGTTTAAAAAATACGATAATGAAATCCGTATCATCAACGTGGATGCACTGACCTATGCAGGCAATCTTGAGAATCTCAAGGACGTGGAGAAGCGTGAGAACTACACCTTTGTCAAGGCTAATATCTGTGACAAGGATGCCATCAGCAAAATTTTCGCAGAGAATGATATCGACCGTGTGGTACATTTTGCGGCAGAAAGCCATGTAGACAGAAGTATCCGCAACCCGGAGATCTTCGTACAGACCAATGTCCTGGGTACTGCAGTGATGCTGAACTGTGCCAAGGCAGCCTGGGAGCTTCCCGATGGCAGCTTCAAAGAAGGCAAGAAGTTCCTGCATGTATCTACAGATGAGGTCTACGGATCTCTTCCCGATGATGACAGTGCATTCTTCTATGAGACCACTCCGTATGATCCCCACAGCCCTTACTCCGCAAGTAAGGCAAGCTCGGACATGCTGGTGAAGGCATATATGGATACCTATCATTTCCCTGCCAACATTACCAACTGCTCCAACAATTACGGTCCTTTCCAGTTCCCTGAGAAGCTGATCCCTCTGATCATCAATAATGCATTGCATGGCAAAAAGCTTCCGGTCTACGGTGACGGTAAGAACGTCCGTGACTGGCTGTATGTGGAAGACCATGCTAAGGCTATCGATATGGTACAGGAACAGGGAAGACTGTTCGAAACCTACAATGTGGGCGGACATAATGAGAAGCAGAATATCGAGATCATCCACATTATCATTGAGACTCTGCAGGAGATGCTTCCGGATTCCGATCCCCGCAAGGCGCATATTAACAACGACCTGATCACTTACGTGGAGGATCGTAAGGGACATGACAGAAGATATGCCATTGCACCGGACAAGATCAAGGCAGAGATCGGCTGGTATCCCGAGACCATGTTCAAGGAAGGCATCCGCAAGACCATCGCCTGGTACTTCGAGCATGAAGACTGGATGAATAATGTGACCAGTGGTGATTACCAGAAGTACTACAATGAGATGTACGAAGAAAAGTAAAGAATACCTGTTAAATGGGAACGATGAACGTCGTTCCCATTCGGTGTGTTAAAAAACAAGTAAAAAGAAGCCCGAAAAGGGCGGATCGGAGGACGAAATGAAAGGAATTATACTGGCGGGAGGTTCCGGAACCAGACTGTATCCCCTGACAAAAGCGATTTCCAAGCAGATCATGCCGGTGTATGATAAACCCATGATCTATTATCCCCTGTCAACACTGATGCTGGCAGATATCAGAGAGGTATTGATCATCTCCACCCCAAGAGACCTTCCGGTATTTCAGGAATTGCTGGGAGACGGCAGCCAGCTGGGCATGCACCTGGAATATGCGGTGCAGGATCAGCCCCGCGGGCTGGCAGATGCCTTTATCATCGGTGCGGATTTCATCGGTAATGACAGAGTGGCACTGGTACTGGGAGATAATATTTTCTACGGACAGAGCTTTTCCGCAGTATTGCGCAGAGTAGCTGCCAGAGAAAAGGGCGCAACTATTTTCGGCTATTATGTGCGTGATCCCAGAGAATACGGTGTAGTGGAATTTGATGAGAACGGCAAGGCACTTTCCATCGAGGAGAAGCCGGAGCATCCCAAGAGCAATTATGCGGTTCCCGGACTGTATTTCTATGACAATGCTGTAGTGGAGATCGCAAAGAATGTAAAGCCCTCTGCAAGAGGAGAGATTGAGATCACCAGCATCAACAACGAGTACCTGAACAGAGGCAGTTTACAGGTAGAGACACTGGGAAGAGGTTTTGCATGGCTGGATACCGGCAATCATGATGCCCTTCTGGATGCGGCAGATTTTGTGGCGGCTTTCCAGAAGAGACAGGGTCTGTACATTTCCTGTATTGAAGAGATCGCTTTCAAGCGAGGATTCATTGACAAAGAGCAGCTGCTTGCTCTGGCAGAGCCGCTGCTTAAGACGAACTACGGAAAATATCTGGTAGAGGTAGCAAATGGACTCTAAGCTGCGGAAAATGGCGATTCTGGCCTCCATGGCGGTGATCCTGCTGGTGGCACTGCTGGTCATGTATGTCAACAGGGAACAGTTTACGGCAGCTTCCGGACCGTCGGCATCCGGCACTCAGAATGCCGGAGCGGGTGACAGTGCATCTCCGGCGGAAAATGGCGATCAGGCAGAAGAGACGGTCTCACCGGATGGTCAGATCGGCAATGATCTGAAGGCATTTTTAAAAGATAATACGTTTTTTGATCAGGAAGTAAATCCAATTCTGGAAGCTGCAAAGGATAACAGCAACCGTCTATCTCTGGTAGCCACCTCCATAGAAAAGGATCTGCGGATCCAGATCGTGGACAACGAAGGAAGTCCGGTGACCGGGGAGAGCTTCTACGTACGACTGGACGGATTGGGAGATTACAAGGATCTGGATCAGGACGGTATCATTTACATTGGAGATCTGGATTCCGGAGACTATTATATTGAGCTCCTTCCCATTGAGGGATATAAGGTTCCAATCAGTGAGACAAGAGTTCACGTCAAGGATAAAGTGGAGTATCTGGCCATTGACGATATTTCCCTGTTGATCAAGATGGAGGATGAAGTGGATGCAGAAGCCGAGGACAGCGCCGTGGCAGGTGCTCTGGCAGATGCGGACAAGACAGAGATCAAGAAGCTGCAGACCACGTCCGGTAATGCAAAGGTCGGTATCGATGTCTCCAAATGGAACAAGGAGATCGACTGGGATAAGGTGGAAAATGCAGGAGTGCAGTTTGCCATTATCCGTGCCGGATACCGCGGTTCGGTAACCGGAAGCCTGGTGGAAGATCCCATGTTCGTGACGAACATGAAGGGTGCACAGGCCGCAGGAATTCCGGTGGGCGTATACTTTTTCACCCAGGCTGTGGATGAGAAGGAAGCTGTGGAAGAGGCTTCCGCGGTGATCGAACTGATCCGGGATTACCGGCTGAACTATCCGGTATTTATCGATACCGAAGGTGCGGGCGGTAACGGCCGTGCGGACAGTCTGGATGCGGAGACCAGAACACTGGTATGTGAAGCGTTCTGCAGGACCATAGAAAATGCCGGATACACGGCGGGTGTCTATGCCAGCCGTAACTGGTACAACAATAATCTGCAGACAGCAAGACTGGAAAACTATCATATCTGGCTGGCAGAGTATCGCAGTGTTCCGTTATATCAGGGATATTATAAGACCTGGCAGTATACCTCCAAGGGAAAAGTGGACGGCATCGAAGGTCGTGTGGACATGAATATCACCTACGAATAGTCAATAAAAATAAAGAGTGAGGACGAAATAAATGGGTAAAATAACAGTAGAAACCTGTGAAATTGAAGGATTAAAGATCATTACTCCTACGGTATTCGGAGATGCCAGAGGATATTTTATGGAGACTTACAATTATAACGATTTCAAGGCTGCGGGAATTCCTGAGGTGTTCGTACAGGACAATCAGTCCGCTTCCAAGAAGGGTGTATTGCGTGGACTGCATTTCCAGAAACATTTTCCTCAGGACAAGCTGGTGCGCGTGATCCGCGGAGAAGTCTATGACGTGGCAGTGGATCTGCGGGAAGGTTCCAGGACTTTCGGCCAGTGGTACGGAGTGCTTTTGTCTGAAGAGAACAAGAAGCAGTTCTTTATCCCGAAGAATTTTGCACATGGTTTTCTGGTACTGTCGGATTATGCGGAATTCTGCTATAAATGTACGGATTTTTATCATCCCGATGATGAGGGCGGTATTGCTTACAATACACCGGATATCGGTGTAAAATGGCCGATTCCCGAAGGTATGGAACTGACGCTTTCCGAGAAGGATACCAAGTGGGGCACATTGGAACAGTACGTGAAGGAAAAAGAGAATGAAGGTAAGTAAAAAAGCGGGCATTGCCCTGTTTGTGACAACGGCAGTGATCATGGCAGTACTTATTGTATTCCATAAGAATCTGGGACCTGCGGCGGATCCGGGTCAGGAACTGGCCAAGAAGATCATTTCCTGTGTGGTGATCGCGGCGGCATGCTTTGCTTTTATTCACTGGTATGATAAATTCACCGGACTGCCGGTGGAGCTGTTCCAGAACCGGCATCTGATCTGGAAACTGGCCAAAAATGATTTCAAAAAAAGATATGCGGGATCTTATCTGGGTGCGGTATGGGCTATGGCACAGCCGGTGGTCACGGTGGCTATGTATTACATTGTTTTTGATAAGATCATGGGTAATACGAGTACTCCCCTGCGGGAGGGTGTGGAAGTACCCTTTGTATTGTTCCTGACGGCTGGGCTTGTACCCTGGTTCTATTTTAGTGAGGCATTAAACAATGGAACCAATGCGCTGCTGGAATATAACTATCTGGTGAAAAAAGTAGTATTTAAGATCAGTATCCTGCCTATCATCAAGATTATTGCAGCCACCTTTATTCATGTATTTTTTGTGTGTCTGCTGTTGATTGTGGCAGCAATTTACGGGTATTATCCTACCATATATACGATACAGATCGTATACTATAGCTTCTGCCTGTTCATTTTTGTACTGGCACTCAGCTATACGACTTGTGCAGTAGTAGTATTTTTCCGGGATCTGTCTCAGATCATCAGTATCGGATTGCAGATCGGCATGTGGGCCACTCCTATTTTGTGGAATCTGGATTCCCTGTCCGGCAATTGGATCACGATTCTGAAGCTGAATCCGCTGGTGTATATTGTAAACGGTTATCGAAGTGCTATTTATGAGAAGGAATGGTTTTTCCAGGATTTCTTTTCCACCATGTATTTCTGGATCGTAACGGTAGTACTGTTCGGGTTGGGAGCCGTTATTTTCAAACGATTGAAGGTACATTTCGCAGACGTGCTATAATACGAATGATTGTTACGATTTCGAGAGTTCGAAGAACGGAGAAATCGTATTATAAAAAACAGAGCATAGCAAAACTTTTATAGATGAAGAACCTTGTGGGGAGGAGCTACATTACAAAACTGTTGTGGGGAAAACAGAAAGGGTGAAAGTAATTGAAGGGTGCTCGTGAAAAATTTAGAAAATTTTGGTTATGGAAGCCGGGAAAGATCCTGCTGGCCGTGGGATGCTGCGGACTGCTGCTGTTGACGCTGATTCCATTGTTTCGTCTGACAGTCTATGCGGTTCCGTATTATGATGATTACAATTTCGGAAGATTTGCCAGAGCTGCCATGGAGCAGGAACAGTCAAAATGGGCTGCCATCTCCGGTGCACTGGATTGCTCCAGAACGCAGTGGTATGCGTGGCAGGGAACCTATTCTTCTATTTTCTTTATGGCATTGATGCCGGCAATCTGGGGAGAACAGTATTATTTCCTCGGTCCAGTGTTCATCCTGCTGCTATTGC
>OLRO01000561.1_pt1 | contig 27037 bp, 15 predicted proteins | sample 1673131 | NCBI WGS metagenome assembly OLRO01 (sample SAMEA3136757, study PRJEB25190) | human gut metagenome | biome: human gut; feature: human-associated habitat; material: faeces | place: Austria | collected 2013 | reverse complement strand
AATAAAAGATAGTCCAAAGACTATTACTACAAAACATAATTTCATATAAAGCATCCTATCTTTTGCCATTTCTCTCTCTTCTTAATGGATTATTTGAAATGTTATTGCGCTCCTCAACAAAAACCTCACCGAAAGGAACATACTCTATGTGCTGCACCCTCACCGCCACCGACCTGCACCGACTTGCCATCAACAAGGCGATGGCTTACTTCAACGGCTTGCTCTCCATCAACGCCGATGATCAATGCCGTGTCATGACTCGCCTCTGCGGACTAGCCCACGATGAGCAGGCTTACTTCAACTGGAACGCCGAGCCGCTGGACATCACTCCCAAAGACGTGACGAGATTCTACAACACCATCTTGAAGCCAGAGGAGGAGAAGAGACAAGAAATGGAGAAGAACATCCGTGAGAGCAAAGCCACGAGAAACAAGAACAGCGGCAGAAGCAATGCCAGCCATACCAAAGACGCCCCACCCACCACCGAAGAAATCACAGAGTATGTGAAGAAACTCGCCGAAAAATGGGACATACAGTTTGAGAGTGGCTCACTCTTATTTGAAAGTAATGGTATATCCGATTTCGTATGGCTTCTTGGAATCAAAGCTCACTATGACATTATGCGAACTTTGATCCTTAAAAGTATATTTTACATTAAATGTGCAATCATCAACACGCGTCACAATAGGTGTTTCATTAAAGTTTTTCATATAGTCGCTTTTTAATTGCTCAATATATCTTGAAGCCTTATCTATAGCATTATTATCTCGCTTGCTGTTTGTATCATTGTTGATTTTCTTTTCCACTATAAGACCAGCCGTAGCTGCAGCGGCAGCCAGTTCTTTGGCTGTTTCTGCGGCTGGATAACCTTCATAGTGTTTCCTCACAATTGCGCGTATTTGTTCTTTCGTCATCCCTGGCTTATAGTTTATGTTTAATGTTGAAGCGAGGACCTCAAGAAACATCCTCTCCTTTTTCTTCTCGTCAATTTCATAATTAATCTTTCGAAGTCCCAAACCTATTTCTATTTCATTTTTCACAGATTCTGCTTCTGCTGACACATTGTATTTATTAGCATGATAAGCTTTTACCAATTCTGTGTTCATCAGTTCAGTCTCTATCTCCCCCATTATCTTCGTCTTCGAATCATCGATATGTTCTACAAAAACGGCGATTGATGGTTGGTAAATCTTAGCGTTTGATACATTCAAATGGCTGACACATTTCAAAAATGCGCTGTACTTTTTCTTACTTACAGGTTTGGTTTCGAGAATAAAGGTATAGTCTTTGTTTCCTTTCGACAGTTTGTCATACCATTGCTGTAGTGCTGCAATGTCATCTACTTTTAAGTAATTATATTTTTCATAATAAACATTCGTCCCACCAAGCAAATCTATCTTGTTTACTTTTTTTATGATACCACATGATATGGTGTCATTATCTACCTTTAAGCCTGCTTTTCTTAAACAATTATACCATTCTTCCTTATCTTCATACTCTTCGGTTTCCAGTAAACAATTCAGATCTCCAAAATCAATTGGGTCATGTTTTTTGAAATTGTTGAAAGAAAAAAAATAAAAGGTAGAATTAGAATTATAGAGCGAATTCATTTTTTTTAATATGTTTGTAAAATGGTTACGCAGCAAGGTGCAAACAGCGCGAGACTCCCTGTTTTTGATCGTTTCAGAAACGGCTGATGGAGCATAAATATTAATTTCGTAAGGTGCTAAATAACCAACTCGAACCAAATTTCCACAGGTATCAAATACAATTTGGCTACAACTGCTTTCATTATAATATTTTATGCGGTATTCTGGATGTGAAGCATATTGATTAAAAGACACTTCGTTAGGGTAATGTTCTCTTATTATATTAGATTCTTCTGTAAATAGCCATTCCCATCCTTTTACTTGATTCTCAAGTGACTTAATAATTGACCCCGACTCTTTCTGATAAGAATTATCTGCATATACATAACCATTAAGTGATTCCAGCACAAACAATACAGCTATTAACAAAAAGCATTTTACAGTACCAGATGCTAAAACACTTTTCACCTTCTGCCACTTCTGTATATTCCCCATAGTGCCATGGAACGTTTCGCTGTTTACTTTTATGCTCTTCATAATTCCAAGTGCTTCCTGGTTGTCAGACAACATTTTACCAATCTTGGCATTAACGCTTTGGAGAGAGGCATTGGCAAACCATTCACGGTAATCATCCTCATATTCCGCTAAAAACTTTTTGATGAAATCGTGGGAGGTAAATTGTTCACCAAGGGTCATGATAACGTTTTTGAACTTTTCTTTTAATGATTGATCCATAATAATAAAAAGTATTGTCGCCCCAAACAATATAAATATGTTTAACATGCCATATACAAATAAAACGTGGAGCCAATCTGTCGCTCGTTCCACGCAGTAAAGGCTCTGGCATCGCCCAAGTTGTCGAAACGAGCAACGCCGAAAGCCCCACGTATGATGTAAGTATATGGTTCACCCTACATCAACAACGAACATAGAAATGTCCGAAGCCAATGAGGGTTGTATACAATACATCCCATGAGGCGTTCCCGTTGCTTTGTTTTTGACAACTTGCGTTCGAACTGCCAGATTCTTACTGCGTCAAAACCAAAGCGTACAGTTACGCCTTATATGTATATATGTCTGCCCAACCTCTGCCCATCGGGGCTTTCGGTACGGGTATAGACATTGCAAAAGTAATGTTTTTATCTCAAAAAGCCATTCGCTTTGATAGATAAAATGCGGTTTCAACCTATGATTTAATATAATTAAACACAAATCTGTAAAAGAAATCCACTTTTGCGTGATTTTTCATTCCAAAAAGTTTGTATTCTCAATGATTATTTGTATCTTTGCAGTGTTAGTTCCAGCCGAGCCTCTTTACAATGCTTAAATAGGCTGGGCTTTTTTGTTTATAGGCTATGGCAAAGAGAAATTTCGGAAAAGATTACAAGACCCCACGAGAACTTGTAACCTTATTAAAAAGTCGTGGATTGATAATTAATGATAGGCAAAAGGCTCAATTGTATTTGGAGAGCATTGGCTATTATCGATTGTCAGCGTATATGCATCCCTTGTTGAAAACTCCAAAGACACTTCATCAGTATAAGGAAGGTGCTACATTTAGCAAAGTAGTGATGCTATATCGCTTTGACAAAAAGTTGCGAGTTTCGATTATTTATTCTCTTTTTGCAGTGATTGGAATTTTTCAGCCTATTTTTCAAGGCTGTCAAATTACATCACTATCCATAACAGCCCCTGTTAAAACTATAGGAGAAGTCGCAAGGGGAGTTTTTGCAATTTGACAAACTTCTTTACCACCCGATGTGATACGACTTTACTGAAATCGCATTGGAGGAGACTTTTTCTTTACAATATTTTCATTCTCCTCCAATTTATCTCACTTCATCCTCCAAATTTTCATCCTCCAAAGAAAATAGGCGCTTCAAGCACAAATTGACGCCCCAAACAAGGTGTGGTGATACCATACCTCATACTTATACGCCTCACAGAATGGAGAAGAGAAGTAAGGTATTGATAATCAAGTGGAGACTAGGATTTTGGAGGAAAACACGGTGCTATCCTCCAATATAGGTAGTAATTTAATAGCATACCAACATATACCATTGGCAGAAGAAATCCACAAGATACAGCAAAGAGAAAATCGCAGAAATGCTACGCAATAAATAATAATCAATCAACATAAAACGTCAAACAATGAATGAATCTTCCGACAGCCTACCACTAGAAGAACTAGAGAAGGCTCCCATGCCCTCCATCTTCTCGTCACTGAGAGCTACCGTCTCCATGCCTCTGCAAAGCGTGCTTGACATCGAGCACTACATCAAGTGCAACCAGCGTACAGAAATGCTTACCCAGCAATACCGCAAGCTCATGAACGTAGATACCAAACTGGCTGGCAACATCAAGCGCCAGTCGATTGCCATCTGCCCCTCCATCCAGTTTCTGCCAAAGGGTCGAACCCTGGAGTACTTCGACAAGGAGACCTACTGGCTCATGCTCGACTACGACCACGTTATCTCGCTTGTACTCGACGAGAAGGTGGAGAAAGCCAGCCATTCGAAATATGCCATGGCAGTGTATCGCACTATCAGCGGTAAAGGTCTCCGCATCCTGCTAAAATACATGCGACCTGCCGGATGCACCCTCACCGCCACCGAACTGCATCGCCTCGCCATCGACAAGGCGATGGCCTACTTCAACGACTTGCTCTCCATTAACGCCGACATCCAGTGTCGCGACATGACCCGTCTCTGCGGTCTTTCCCACGATGACAAGGCTTACTTCAACTGGAACGCTGAGCCGATGGAAATCACCCCCGAAGAGGTGACAAAGTTCTACAACACGGTGGTGAAAGAAACCCTCAATCCAGACAGTGCCCCTCCAGCCGACGCTTCTGCCAGCCGCCCAAGCCATCGCTCCAAGTCATCTGGCAAAGCCCACGACAGCGATGGAAGATGGCAAACTGGCATCGAGGAAATCACCACCCAGGTGAAACGACTCGCCGAGAACTGGGATATCCGATTTGAGCCAGAAAGCCACAACAAGTACTTGATGCGCTTTACCACCTTCTGCCACAACTATGGTGCCGACAAGGAAGAGCTGAGCACATGGCTGCAAGCCGAATATGGCAGCGAGTACAAAGGCATCCCAGACATCGTGAAGACCATCTACAAGTTCACCGACAGTTTTGGAATCTGGAAGCTCAAAGCACCGGGCGAAGGTTACGGCAAGAATCCTGGCGTGAGAGCCATCCGACAATGGCTCTCCATGAGATACGAGTTGCGCAACAACACCTTCACATGCCGGGAAGAGTTGCGAGCCATCGACTTGCTGCATAGCAAATACCGCCAATGGACCGTCATCGACACCAAGCTAGAGAATTCCATCTACGACCAGATGCACCTCGATGGCCTGTGCATCGGTCAGAAGATGCTCCATGCCGTCATCAACAGCGATTTCTGCCCCGACTACAATCCGCTGCAAAGTTACCTGCAAGACCTCGACTTCACCTGGGAAGAGGGTAAGCACCCCGATTATATCGCCGAGCTTGCCAATATGGTGCATGTGAAGCACTATGAAGGTTACTATCATAGTCAGGAAGACTTCGTGTATGCCTTCAAGAAGTGGTTGGTGGCCATGACGGCAGGTTGGTTTACCAATCATATCGTGAACCATACGGTGCTCGTCCTCGTGGGCAAGGGAGGCATCTTCAAGACCACTCTTTTGGAGCACCTGCTGCCGCCTCAACTCAGCAGCTATTTCGCCAACGACTCATCTTCCGACTATCGCAGCAAGGACTTCCAGGAGATGGGCGCCAGCAAGGCACTGGTCAATCTCGATGAGTTTGAGTTTCCAGAAGGCAAAAACCTCAGTGCCTTCAAGAGCATGATTACCAAGCAGGAGTTCACCTTCCGCCGTCCCTACGACCGCTACCCTAGCATTCTGAAGCACAACACCTCATTCTGCGCCACCAGCAACAACGTCCACTTTCTGAAATATAATATAGGGCGTCGCCTCCTCATCTGGGAGGTGGAACAAATAGACAATCCGACAACCCACAAGATAGACTACACCCATGTCTATGCCCAAGCCTTGACCCTCGCCAAGAAGGTGGCAGCAAACCAAAAGCGGATGAAGGAGAACGAAGAAAAGGACGCACAAGTGACGAAGGGGGATGAGTGGGTATATTGGCTGATCCAAGAGGACATCGAGAAGCAAAAATTGCACAACGAGTTGTTTAGGAGAGACAACCATCTGGCAGAGCAGATCCTACGTTACTTCCGAGTACCTACAAAAAAGGACGAGGAGGGTTGCAACCTGAAGTTTATGACAGCTTCTGAAATTCTCGATCGCATCAGCACAAACCCTATTTTCCGTCAGGAGTTCTCCTCATGCGACCTCATTCCCGTGATGGAGCGACTGGGCTTCAAGCGCATCCATCGCCACAATGGTGACGGTTGGTGGGTAGTGGAGAAAGACGGCAAGGAGATACTCGACGACCACGAGTTCAAGCCAGGGCAAGATGAGTTGTAAAGCTGAGAGATAGCAACCATAGAACAATGAGTTAGCTATCGTAAAGCTAAGAATGACCTTCCTAAAGCTAAGAGATAGCCCCTCGAAAGCTAAGAGTTTAAAAATCTAACTCATAGTTTTGTGGTTCTCAACTCATAGCTTTCCGGTTAGCAACTCATGGCTTTCCGGTTGAGAAAATGAAGAATGCATCGCGATAGGATGAAAAATGGCTGTAAAATGGCTGTTTTTTTCCATCGCGATGCATTATTTTTTGCGTCGCGACGCAATATTTTTTTCATCGCGACGCACCAATTCTTCCGTCGCGACGCATTAATTGCCCCCTCGTGAGGCATCATTGAAGCCTCCCGCTGGTCATCATTTAAGCCTCTTATCTGTCTTAATATAAGGCACTTCTCCGTCTTAATATAAGACGCTTGCCAAGATAAAAAGATGCGCTCTGGAAAGAGAAAATTAAGATGGGGGTTAACAGGTTAACAGTTAACACCCCAAAAATGCATACTTCCATCCACACACTTATATAAAAATAAGTATATATATATTATTATATAATAAGGTACGCGAGGGGGACCATGCAAAAAACAGCTGTTAACTGTTAACCCTGTTAACCCCCCAATGAAAAGTTGATAGTTAAATATAATATTCTGCCGAATCAACCAAACCGGCTCTCAGCGCATATTTCGTAGCCTCGTGAACGTTATTTACGCCCAACTTGCGGAAGATGTTCTTGCGGTGGGTATTGACCGTATGGAAGCTGGAAAAGCGCTTCTCGGCTATTTCTTTCGTCGTCATTCCCAGCGCAATGTCCTTCAGAATCTCTGTCTCGGTCTTGGTGAGGTTGATTTTCTCCTGCTCCTCCTGTTTCGGAGCCAGAAGAACCTCCATCATGCGCTGGCAGACAAAACGGTTGCTTGCCACACAGAAACGTATCGCCTCCTTGATTTCCATTAGCGGACACTCCTTCAGCAATACGCTGAACTGCGTACTGCTGGCGATGAGAATCTTCACGAAATCGGCACTCAGATCCTCACTGAACAGTAGCCAGCGCGTGTATGGAAAACGCTGGTTTAAAATAAGTAACTCGGCAGCATCATTGATGTCGAAAAGGGTGTAGTCGAGTATTACAACCGTATCCTCATTCTCCTTTAAGGCAAGCATCAGGTCTGCCTTGTCTTCGATGGTCCGGGTTTCCAACCCCTCCATCTTGCTGATCACATAGCTCAATCCGGCTCTTGTGATGTCCTGTTTGTCTGCTAATAGAATCTTCATTGTGTTTACTCTCTTATATGTTGTTTATATATGTACGCAAATGCCTTGATGCAATAAAATACTGCATCAAGGCATCTTTTTTCTTATTAGAATGACATGAGGAAGCCCATACGGATGCCCCATTTTGAGATGTTTGCATGGTCATAATAGTTGAGGCGGCGAACATAATCGATTCCGAAGAACTTGAAGATGTTGTGCACGCCGGCTACAAACTCCCAGTATGGCGTCTTGCCAAAGGTATAGGAGTTGGTAGGAAATTTGAATAGCTTCTCATCATTGAGGTTCTTGCTCGGGTCGTTCTTGCTGGTCAAATCGCCCCAAACTCCCTTGATGGCTACATATTCACGCCACTTCAGCTTCTTGATGAGCGGAATGCGGTTGAGCAGCTTGCCGTTCATATCCCAGGCTACTGACCAGAACAGCTGGCGGTCGCTCAGGAACTCCCAGTCTTTCATCATGCTGATGGTTGCCTCCTGCTCGAAGATAGAGAGGTTAACCGGTGGCTGGATGAGCATGGTGAAAGGCACTTTGCTCCACTGCGCCTTGCCCACGATGTTGAAATCCATATAACCGAAGCTTCCCAGCCACTGGCGCTTGTAAATGCCCAGCGTGGTGAGGTTGCTCTGATACTGGCCGCCCATGAATCCGTCTAAGCCCATGGTGTGGCGAAGCGAGATTTCAGGACTGTCGAGGTTGATAGGCAGGCGCTGCTGCTTGGTGTTGACATAGGTGACACCCGGGTTGTAATCTAAGCCTACACTTGCCTCAGTGGTGCGTATCTTGCGTATTTCCTCGCCGTCGCTCACCCTGTAGTAGTGGAGATTGCCCACGGTGCGGTTGCTCTGCCAGCGGAGGCTGGTGTCGAAGCGGAATCCCCAGTCGGTTTCGTAGGTGAAGGTTACCTTCTGGCGGTGATACTGATACATCTGGTCCTGCGTGGTGGCACGGAGGGTCATGAAGAAGTTGTCCTTGTTGTGCAGCAGGTTATCATCGGATGGAGATGTAATATCATGTCCCAGCTCGAAGGTAAGCTTGCGCATCGGGAACTCGAACGGACTGTTCTTCTTCTTGTTGAACGAATAGGTGAGCACATGGCCGTAATACCACTTGTTGCTCTTCAGACCGTAGGCGCCGTAACCATCCCAGAAGAAGTGAGGGTTGAGGGCCGCCATCGTTCTGCCCGCCAGACGCAGGCGCACGCCGTCTACGTAGTTGTTGGAGAGGAACGTGTTGATAGGTCCGAGGTCGAAGAGGCTGCGGCGGTCGTTGATGATGCTGTCTCTTTCAACACCCAGACTGTCTTTCACCGTTACCTTTTTGCCCTTGGTATGAGCCACTTCCACATAGTTCTCCATCAGGGCTCTCACACCGAAGATGATGTATTTGAATCCCTTGGAGTTCTCCATGCGGTGGATAAAGCTGTCCATCGACGATTCGCTCTTCGTGAGCCCCACCTGCCGGTATTTGTTCCAGTAAGCCTCATCGCGGTTCATCGCATCCATATCGTGCCTGATCTTCGCCTTGCCCTTGAAGAGCTGCTTCGGCAAGGCATCGAAGGCATAATCGGTGATTCGCGTGTTTCGCACCACCAGCAGGTCCTGAAGGAGCTTGTTGACGTGCAGTTCGGCTATCATATCGTCTTTAGAGAGCACCCACTCGCCGTTGTCGAGTTTGGTGTACTCCTGTTCAATCTTCATGTCAGTAACCCAGTTTACATCGCTGTTGTGAGGCATGTAGAGGTTACATTTCTTCACGTGCAGGCTGCTGTCGGCAAGCACATAGAGCTCGCCTCGGAATCCGAAGTCCTGGCTGTTGGCTGGGATAAACTGCAGATGGTAGCAGAGGTCTCTTTCCACATACACCGTATCTTCGATGTAGTAATGGTAGAAGCTGATGGCTGTTCTGCCGATAGGAGATGGGAAGGGATACTGCAGCAGGCGCACGTAATCATCGTAGATGTCTACATCGGTGAACACCTCTTTCAGGGCGGTGTTGAGAATCTCTCCGGTCTGGATTACCTGTCCGATTCCATTGCTCTGCTGACCCTTGATGATGTCCTTTTCGGTCTTCGGATCTTTGCGGTAAATATGCTGTGAAACCGTCTCGTCGATGCTGACAGGCAGGGTGAGCTTTCCGTTGTACGGAGAGGTTTCTACCTGGTCGAGGAGATACTGGCGGCGCTTGAAGAACTTGCTCTCCAACTGCTCTTTCTTCAGGTCGTTGAGCGCGAGCGTAATCTTCTGATACTTATCATATTGCACATAGTCGTGGTTGCTCAGGTCGCTCTTTTTCTTGGCAGCAATCACGCGCCGCATCAGTTCTACGGCAGGATTATCCTTACGCTTGTAGCGGCCTTTTTTCGATTTCACCACCACTTCGGTAAGTTTGTGCGTATCGTCTTTCAGTTTGATTTCCAGAAAGTTGGTCTTTTCGTCAACCTTCACCGTGGTGCTCTTGTAGCTCAGTGCGCTTACGGTGAGCATGAGTCCCGGTTTCTTGTCAATGGTAAACTTACCTTCTCCGTTGCTGGAAACCGCGATTTTATGTCCTTTGTATTGCACGCTTGCATACGGTACGGCAAAACCGTCGTCATCGATGACACGGCCTGTTATCTTCTGCTGAGCCATCATCTGAAGCGTAGAAATCATCAGAAGGATGACTGTAAAATACAACTTTTTAATACCTTTCATTTTTTATACCTTATTATATATAGGGGCTCTCCGCCCATGATTTAATCTTTCAGGATGCAAAGTTATAACATTATTCGTAAATAGACGCAAAAACCTATTCATTATTTCAGTTTTTTATGAGATTTTCAGAAAAAGGCTTCCATGCAGTTCCTTCTGCTGCCTGTTCTTGCTCTTCGCCGTGCGAGCCTAAGTGGTATAAAACTCCTTCATATTGCTCTATTTCACCTGTTTATCTGTCAATATCTGATGAAATTCAGAAAAATAACAGAAAACTATTTGGTTAATTTAATTTTTTAGCGTAATTTTGCACACTGAAATTTAAAAAAGAAACGCCCTTCTGCGGGCTTATTAAACATTAAGAGAATGAATAACAAGGGAAATCTTACCGACGAGCGGCCTCCACTGCTGCCCGTCATCATAGGCACCGGTTTCGGCAGTGGCTTCTGGCCTTGGGGACCGGGAACGGCTGGCTCAGTATTGGCAACCCTCATCTGGGCAGCCCTGGCTTACGGACTCGGTATTACGGGTGAGAGCTTGCAGAGCATTACCTTCTTTCTCGTCATTGTTTCCACTATTCTGGGCACTTGGGCAACAGCGCAGTTGCAGCCTTACTGGGGCGAGGATCCCAGCCGTGTGGTCATCGATGAGATGGCTGGCGTGTGGATTCCCCTGTCGTTGCTGACTCCGCTTACCGCTCAGGGCGAAGTGAAAGATGCCTGGTGGTGGGCATTGGTGGCACTTGTTCTCTTCCGCTTCTTTGATATGGTGAAACCGCTGGGCATCAAGAAACTGGATAACAGGCAGGGGGCCTTCTACGTGATGGCTGATGATCTGCTGGGCGGCTTCTATGCAGCCGTTTCATTGATTATCATCAAAATCATACTGGTTTCGGCTGGAATCATCTAGTCTGGCATTTCTTAAAGAAACAAATTCTTAAACAGACATTTCTTAAACAGACAATAAAAAATAGATTAAAATATGAATTATAGAGATTTCTTACAAAAAGTTATCTATGCCATCATCAATCCACTTATCAAGGGGATGATAGCAGTAGGTATTACTCCTAACATTGTTACCTTCGTAGGATTCCTGGGCAATATCGTGGCAGCCGGTTTCTTCCTCGATGCTGCATGGATGCTCGGAACTGAGCAGGCTGATTATGCATCTTGCATGGTTACTGTAGGATGGGGTGGATTCATCATCCTGGCAGCCGGTCTCTTCGATATGATGGATGGCCGATTGGCACGTATGAGCGGCAAAAGCAGTCTCTTCGGTGCACTCTGGGATTCTACACTCGACCGTTACAGCGAACTGGTAAGTCTCTTTGGCATCTGCCTCATCTTCGTACGTATGCAGGGCGATATGACCTGGTTCTGGATGGGCGTAGTCACCTTTGCAGCGATGATCGGTTCTGTGATGGTAAGTTATGTCCGTGCCCGTGCCGAGGGTTTGGATATTGAGTGTAAGGTAGGTTTCATGCAGCGTCCTGAGCGCGTTGTAGTTACTGCTGTTACTGCGATGATTACCGGCTTTACAGGCAATATCTGGTGGCTGGCTGGCGGAATGATTCTGATTGCCGTTCTGGCAAACATCACCGCTTTCTGGCGCATCTGGCATTGTTATGTCGTGATGAACGCTCATAAATAATAAACTCAAGTTCTATCAATAAAAAAGTAGAAAAAAGTGTTTAGTATCTATCTGATTATCCTTCTGGCGGTACTCGCAGCTTGGAAGAAGACACGCCGTTTTGCCTTCTATTTTCTGCCTTGGTTCCTCTTTGGAATCATCTATGATTCGATGCGCCTTTATCCTAACTATATGGTGAACGATATTGACGTGGCGAATCTCTATCATGCAGAAAAGTCGCTCTTTGGCATTGCTGCTTCATCCAGCGCAGAACTGCAGGCTGTAGCTGACCATAGCCAGCTGATGATTCCGGGCGAATACTTCAAGGTTCACCATTGCGGTTTTGCCGATTTCTGGGCAGGCATCTTCTATCTCTGCTGGGTTCCGGTGCCTATCGCCTTTGCCCTTTATCTGTATCTTACGAAACAGCTTAACTGGTTCAGACGTTTCTCCTGGGCTTTCCTGCTGGTGAATGTCATCGGCTTCATCGGCTATTACATCTATCCGGCTGCTCCGCCCTGGTATGCGATGAACTATGGCTTCAAGGCTGTGCTCAATACACCGGGCAATGTGGCTGGTCTGGGCAGATGGGACGAAATGACCGGACTGCACGTGTTCCACGGACTCTATGGCAAGAATGCCAATGTCTTTGCTGCCGTGCCTAGCCTGCATGCTGCCTATATGTTCCTCACCACGATTTATGCTGTAATGAGCCGTAAACGCTGGTATACGGTGGTGCTCTTCGCCTGCATCTGTCTTGGAATCTGGTGGACGGCAGTCTATTCCGGTCATCATTATATCATCGATGTCATGTTGGGTATTCTTACTACGATAGTAGGCGTACTGCTAATGGAATCCAAGAGAATATGGGCAAGATTAAAGAAGAACTCGTAACCTTCGGCAAGGCGGAACTGACTGCCTCCTGCGCCTCTGTGATAGACTTCGGACTGGCATTCTTCCTCTCAGATATCATCGGTATTTATTACGGACTTGCCAATGCGCTGGGAGTGATAAGTGGCGGCATTACCAACTGCATACTGAATTACCGTTATGTGTTCGGCGATTCCAAGAGCAAGAAAAAGAGTGTAGCCTGGCGCTATTTTATCATCTGGGGCATCAGCTGGATGCTCAATTCAGGCGGCACTATCGCCCTGACCGAATTTCTGAATGCGCACGAACATATTCAGCTGCATTACATGATTCCGAAGAGTATTGTATCTCTGCTGGTAGCGATATTCGTTAACTATCCCGGACAGAAGAAATTTGTTTTTAAGCAGTAATAACCATATCAGATGGGGGCAGTATTCAGTATGTGCCCCCATCTTTTTTTGTATCCTGTTTTTGTATCCTATCAGGTAATCTGTTGGCATTGGGACATAAAAAAGAGTTTGGATTGTCTCCCGACATTCCAAACCCACGCTTGTTTCTAACTAACTTATTATCAACTATTCATTACTTTTCAGTTTGCAAAAATACGAGTTTTTTTCTTATAAAATAAATTTTTTCAGAAAAATAATAACGTAAACGTTTGCGTTTTCGAAAGAAATTGTTATCTTTGCAAAGAATTCACTAACTTTGCAGTCGGAAAGACAAAATATGCAGAATTTGTGGATACAAAAATGTATGTCTATAAAGCGTAAACTAACAAATGAAACAACGAAGAACATCTTTGAAAGACCTCGCCGATCAACTTGGCGTCAGCATAGCAACTGTATCTAGAGCCCTGCGAAACAGCCATGAAGTGGGTGAGGAGATGACTCAAAAGGTGAAAAGCCTTGCCAAGGAGCTCAATTATCGACCAAATCCCTTTGCACAGAGCCTCAGAAAAGAAGCACCTAGGGTGATTGGTGTAATTGTGCCAAACCTGGTGACTCATTATTATGCTGCCGTGCTGGATGGTATAGAAGATTATGCCGTAAGGAATGGTTATTCGGTAATCAGCGCCAATAGCCACGAAAATACAGAACACGAGAAGAGAGCGGTAGAAAACTTCCTGAATATGCATGTGGAAGGCATCATCGCCTGTCTGGCACAGGATACGGTCGACTATTCTCATTTCGAGCAGTTGCATAAGATGGGAGTTCCACTGGTGTTCTTTGCCCGTTGTTGCTTAGAAGATAAGTTCTCCCAGGTAGTAGGCAATGGTGATGTAGCCGCCCAGGAGGCTACCCAGCATATGATAGATACCGGTTCGCGCCGCATCGCCTTCATCGGCGGTCCAAACCATCTCGATATGGTGCGCCGCAGAAAACACGGTTATCTGGAGGCTCTGAGAGAGAACCGCATCCCTATCGACCGTGACCTCGTGGTTTGCGACAGAATCGATTTCGATGTGGCCCGAAACGCTACCCTCCGTCTCCTCGAAAAGGAGGACAGACCTGATGCCATCCTCGCCTTTAACGATATAATCACCTATGCCGCCTTCGATGCTATCAAGGAAAAAGGGCTCCGAATACCAGAGGATGTTGCTATCATCGGTTTTACCGATGGTGATACTGCTGCCTTCGTTACGCCGAAACTCTCGGCTATCATGGACAAGGCACACGAACAGGGAACCACAGCCTGCGATCTTCTCATGAGAAGTATCAATGGTGATGAAAAAATCTACAAGAAAGTGGTACCGATGATACTGAAAATACGCGAAAGTTCTGAAAAAAACGACGTGAAATAAAACCTATTATAGAAATAAAATATCTTTTCAGAAAATATATAATAAAACCTACGATTATGATGATAAAAAAACAAAACTACTTGAAACATGCCATCGTGCTGTTTCTGCTCTTGCTGCTCATGCAGCCGGAGAGGGCATGGGCTGCCTATGAAAACGTAGAATTCAGCAGCCTCACCAATCATGATGGACTTACGAACAGTCAGGTGGGTGCCATTCTCAAGGACACCAGAGGCTACATCTGGTTCGGTACCCAGTCGGGACTGTGCCGCTTTGACGGCTTCCGTATGAAAACTTTCTATTATAGCAACACTGATGATAAGTCGCTGCCTAACAATTCGGTAGATGAACTTCAGCAAGACTATGATGGAAATATCTGGGTGCATACCTCTGTGGGTTACAGCATCTATAAATATGATGAAGAGCAGTTTGAGCGCAAACCGGAAGAATGGCTCAAAAATATCCATGTGCAGGGACCTCCTTATAAACTCCTGATAGATAAGGATAAGAACATGTGGATAGCTGTCTACGGACAGGGACTCTTCTTTCATAATGCCAAGACCAAAAATACTTATCTTTTTAAATTTACCAAAAAGGCTCAGCCGGGCTGTCTGAAAGAGGGAAATATCAGTAAAATAACCGAGGTTGACGGCGATGCGCTCATTACCTATAATGATGGTACAATCTGCCGTGTCAACGGACAGAAACAGAAGGTTCTCTGGTACAATTCCTTCCTTGCCACCCATAAAGCTGCCGGTGATAATGGCGCCTATACTTTCTATGATGGTATAGGTGGTTTCTGGGTTTCTGTAAGTAATGCCAATTATGTGTATCAGTCAAAGACCGGAAAATGGACCGATGCCCGTTCTTATATTGAGAACATGGGCATTCATATTCCTTGCCCAACCCGTATTCTGATGCGTGATATTGCCCGCGATAAGGCAGGCAATCTCTGGGTGGCTTCCGACCATAACGGTCTCTTCTTTGTAGATTTCAAACGCAAAATCTGCCGTCAGTATGTTCATTCCGAAGCAAAGGGAAGTATCGTTGACAATTCCCTGCAGAAGGTTTATGTGGATGATGAGGGGGCTATCTGGGTAGGTAGTTACAAGAACGGTGTGGCTTATTATTCGCCTGCTGCTCAGAAATTCACAACTATTCCGCTTGGTGATGTGTGTACAATCACGCAGGATCTGAATGGAAATCTCTGGTGCGGAACCAATGATAGCGGTATTGTATGCTACAGTCCGCTTACCGGACAGAGCTGGCGATTCTCACAGGCTGAAACCGGTCTGGCTTCGGATATTATCGTCAGCAGCGTAACCATGGCTGATGGTACGATGTATTTCGGAACCTTCAATGGTGGACTTGCCCAATATAAAAACGGCAGATGGAAGAGTTTTCAGGCAGCTCCTGGCGGACTTGCCAATAACAGCGTCTGGTGTCTTGCCGAAGATCCGTATCATCGCCTGATTATCGGAACCTTGGGCTCAGGCTTCCAGATTTATAATCCTGAAAGTGGTAAGTTTACAACCTACAATGTTCAGAATTCAGGTATTACCAGCGATTTTATCAACTCGCTCTTCCTGCCGAATAAAGATGAAATTCTGATAGGTCATTCGCAGAACTATTCTATCTTTAATTTCGGAACCCGAAAGGTAACCAATGTGAATACAACCAAGGACGGACAGCCTTTCCCTAGTCCTTCCCTGAATTACATGATGAAGGATAGCCGAGGCATCTTGTGGATGGCTTCGCCTGCGGGCGTCACCATGTATGATGAGGCTTCAGGACAGCTGGAGTCAATCAATGACCTCAATGGTACGCAGGGCACGGTAGGCTGTATGGTGCTCGAAGATAAGCAGCATAACATCTGGCTGGTTTCTGAATTTATCGTTACCCGTGTTACGCTGACCAAGAACAATCAGGGCAAATGGGACATTACGATGATCAGCTTCAATTCGCTCGATGGCTTGCAGAGCCGCCAGTTTAACCAGCGTTCTGCCTGTCTGATGAGAAATGGAGCCATCGCCATCGGTGGACAGGATGGTATTAATATCATCAATCCTGCCAAGATTCTTCCTGCCCAGAAACATGCACATGTCTTGTTCAGCGGTTTCGTACTCTTCGATCATCCGCTGAAGGCAGGTGAGGAGTTTGAGGGAAGAGTGCCTCTGGAAAAATCGCTCGATACTCATCCTGAACTGGATCTCAGTTATAAGGACAAGGCGTTTACCATACAGTTTGCTTCCGACCAGGTAAGTATTCCGGCCCGTTGCCGTTTCCTCTATCGCATGAAGGGACTTGATGACAAATGGATGCTTACACCTGAGGGACGTCCGGAGGCTACCTTTACCAATCTCTCTTCAGGCAGCTATGTCCTGGAGGCAAAGGTGGTGAATGCTGATGGTAGTGTGAGCGAAGAGGTGAGCACGCTGAAGATTTATATTCATCCGCCTTTCTATCTCTCTATATGGGCGATTATCGTATATATTATATTAATAGGTGTAGCTTTCTATCTCTACCGTAAACGCATGCTCGAAAAGCAGCGTGTTAAATTCGAACTCCAGAGCAAGGAAGACAGTATCAAGAAGACCAAGGAGTTGAATGAACTCAAACTCAACTTCTTTACCAATGTGAGCCACGAACTCCGTACTCCGCTCACCCTGATTATATCGCCGCTGGTCAATATGATTAGAGAAGAAAGAGATGAAAGTAAACGCAGAAAGCTGGAGATGATTCATCGCAATGCTACCCGTTTGCTCAATCTGGTAAACCAGATTCTCGACTTCCGCAAGATAGACCAGAATAAGGAAAAACTTACCCTGTCGCATATCGACATCGTGAGCTTCGTTGACAATATCTGTACTTCGTTCCGTACTTTGGCAAACAGCAAAGTAACGCTTGCCTTCGATTCTACGGTGCCTAGTCTGCAGATGTCGTTTGATGCTGATAAGGTAGGAAAAATCGTGAACAACCTCTTGAGCAATGCCTATAAGTTTACGCCAGATGGAGGATTTATCACCGTTTCTCTGAGTGTTGCACTCCGCCAGCGTGTAGGAGACAAGGATTCGGATATGCTCCGCATCTCAGTATCTGATACTGGCAAGGGCATCAGCGATAAGGAGAAGGAACATGTGTTTGAGCGTTTCTATCAGGTCAATGGTACTGAAATGCAGCCGCAGGGTGGTAGCGGAATCGGTTTGAACCTGGTAAAGAAGTTTGCCGAACTGCATGGCGGTAAAGTAGATGTTACAGATAATCCAAGCGGAGGAACCATCTTTATGGTAGACCTTCCGATAGAGAGCAGTACCACCTCTAATTCTACGGCACATCTCGGTTCCTTGCGAGCAGCACCTATCATAACCACGGTGCATCAGGCTACTGATGAGGATCCGGATGCAGGTAAGAACGTTCTCTACGGAATGAGTAAACGTGCGCATCAGCCTGGAGAATCGATGATCAAGAAGCCGGTAGTGCTCCTCGTTGACGACAGTGAGGACTTCCGTGAGTTTATGAACGAAGTATTGACAGACTATACGGTTGTTGAGGCTGTCAATGGTCAGGATGCCTGGAACAAGATCATCGACCGTCGTCCAGACATCATCCTGAGCGATGTGATGATGCCTGTGATGGATGGTAACGAACTCTGCCGGATGTGTAAGGACAATGACGAAACAACAGCCATACCTTTCATCATGCTCTCGGCCCGTATGGGAGATGAGCAACGCAAGGAAAGTCTGAAGTGTGGTGCTGACGAGTATATTGCCAAACCATTCGATATAGATATGTTGAATCTCTGTATTCTGAATCTCTTGAAGAAACGCAAGAATGTGAGCACAGAATATGTAATAACAGAGGCCGACCGCAAATTTATTGATGAGGTGAATGCTTATATCCGCGATCATATGAGCAATCCTGAAACATCGGTAGAATCGCTGAGTACTCATCTTAGCATTTCACGCGTACAATTATATAAACGCATGATTTCGCTGACGGGTATTACACCTTCTGAGTATCTCAGAACCAAGCGTATCAAATTTGCAGAGCATCTGCTGCGCTCGGGCGATTTGAACATCAGCGAAATAGCCTATAAGGTGGGATTCAATAATCCACGTTATTTCACTAAATACTTCCAAGACGCGTATGGCGTTACGCCGTCTCAATATCGTAAGAATCTGTCAGAATCAGAGTAGTTTACGCTTCTAGTTAACATTTTATACACATACAGATAACATTTGCGCACAAAGATACGGGAAATTTCTCGTATCTTTGCCGCAGATTTTTAAACTTTCCTTTAAACATATAAAATGAGACTAACTAAAACATTATTGATTTCAGCAGTGCTGCTGATGAGTGCCACAGGTATGCAGGCAGCTGGTTTCAACCAGAATGGTAATTATCTCACTGTTCAGTTGAAGCAACACCAGAATTTTGGTCCTAGTCAGATTCGCCTCCAGGTGGTGAGCGATAAGATTATCCGTGTTCAGGCTACAGCCGAACAGAGTTTCCGTAACAAACAGAGTCTGATAATAGTGCCTCAAAACAGCAAGGCAAATTATAAGGTGGAAGAGCAGGGAGACAATCTCATCATTACCACTGCAGCCATGCGTGCTGTCATGAACGAGGCTACGGGTCAGATTACTTTCTATGACCTGAAAGACAATGTCCTTCTCAATGAGGTTGCTCAGGGTGGAAAGACATTCAAGCCGTTCACTGTGCCTGACCGTGAAATCGGTGTAGATATTGCCAAGGTTCCTGAAGCACAGAAGCACGGATGGTCATGGCGTGCGCTCTTCAACTCTCCTGATAACGAGGCGTTCTATGGTCTCGGTCAGCATCAGAGTGAGGAACTCAACATGAAGGGCAAGAACGAAGACCTCTTCCAGTATAATACCAAGGTGAGTGTGCCTTTCGTCATCTCTAATAAAAACTACGGCATCCTCTGGGATTCTTATTCTTATTGCCGTTGGGGTAATCCGGAAGATTATCTCCAGCTCAACCGTGCCTTCAAACTCTATGATAAGGATGGTAAGGAAGGTCAGCTGACAGGTACTTATGTGGATAAGAATGGTCAGAAGATTGTTCGAGGCGAAGATAGCATTTACTTTGAGTATGCAATGCCTGAGGCTTCTGAGATTTGCAACAAGACAGATAAGGGCGGTATTCAGAACCTGCCAAAGGGCTTTGCGCTGAATGGCTCCAAGGTGGTGTATGAGGGTTATGTAGAGGCTCCAACCAACAGCTTCTATCAGTTTATCCTCTATTATGCCGGTTACATGAAGATTTATATCGACGGCAAACTGGTAGTTCCTGAGCGCTGGCGTACAGCCTGGAATCCGAACTCTTATAAGTTTGAAACTCCTATCAAGAAGGGCGTAAAGACTCCTATCCGTATCGAGTGGCAGCCAGATGGTGATGTTTCCTACTGCGGACTTCGCGTAGCAGCTCCTCGTTCTGAGGCAGAGAAGAACCAGTTGAGCATCTGGAGTGAAATGTCGCCGGATATGGACTATTATTTCATAGCCGGTCAGAATCTCGATGAGGTGATTTCCGGTTACCGTACGCTTACCGGCAAGGCTTCGCTTTATCCTAAGTGGACCCTCGGTTTCTGGCAGAGCCGTGAGCGCTATCAGAGCAGCAAGGACATCGAGGACAACATGAAGAAGTTCCGCGACCTGCATATTCCTGTAGACAATATCGTTCAGGACTGGAACTACTGGAAACTGGATTCATGGGGAAGTCATGAGTTTGAGGCTGCCCGCTATCCAAACCCACAGGCGATGCTCGACAGCGTACATGCCATGAACGGAAGATTCATGATTTCCGTATGGCCTAAGTTCTATGATACGGTCAAGAATTATAAGGAACTTGACAGCAAGGGCTGGATGTATCATCAGGCTATCAAGGATGATATTCACGACTGGCTCGGCTTCCGCGGTTCATTCTATGATGCCTATTCTGATGGTGCCCGTAAGATGTTCTGGCGCCAGATGGACGAGAATCTTTATACCAAGTATAAGTTCGGAATCGATGCATGGTGGATGGATGCATCAGAACCAAACGTTCGCGACTGTACCCCGATGTGGTACCGCAAGGCTCTTTCCGGTCCTACTGCCCTCGGTACATCTACCGAATATTTCAATGCTTACAGCATCGTGAATGCTGATGCTATCTATAACGGACAGCGCAGCGTGAACCCTAACCAGCGTGTCTTCCTCCTGACCCGTTCCGGTTTTGCCGGTGAGCAGCGCTACAGTACGGCTACCTGGTCTGGCGACATCGCTACCCGTTGGGAAGATATGCGTGCCCAGATGACAGCCGGTTTGAACTATTCTATGGCAGGTCTGCCTTTCTGGGGAATGGACCAGGGTGGTTTCTGTGTAGAGAACCGCTATGTGGCTGCCCAGCAGGAGTTCGATAAGACTGGTAAGGAGAATGCTGACTTGAAGGAATGGCGCGAGTTGCAGGCGCGTTGGAACCAGTTCGGTTGCTTCGTACCTCTTTATCGTACTCATGGTCAGTGGCCTACCCGTGAGGTATGGAACATTGCTCCGGCTGATCATCCGGCTTACAAGACCATCGTAGCTTACGATAAACTCCGTTACCGTCTGATGCCTTACCTCTACAGTATGGCGGGTATGGTTCACTTCAAGGATTATACCATGATGCGTGGTTTGGTAATGGACTTCAACGGCGATGACAATGTTTACGACATCAAGGACCAGTGGATGTTCGGTCCTGCTCTCATGGCTTGTCCTGTAGGCGAGTATCAGAAGTACAGCCGCAATGTTTATCTTCCTAAGCAGAAGGGCTGGTATGATTTCTATACAGGTAAGCACTATGCCGGTGGACAGACAATCGTAGCCGATGCGCCTTTCGATAAGATTCCAGTCTTTGTTCCAGAGGGTTCTATTCTTCCTGTGGGTCCAGAGATGGAGTGGAGCGATCAGAAGAAGGCTGAACTCATCGACCTCTATGTCTATGCAGGCAAGGACGGTTCTTATACACTCTATGAGGATGAGGGAACCAACTACAACTACGAGAAGGGTAAGTATGCTATGATCGACTTCAAGTATAATGATGCTCAGAAGACTGTTACTATTGCTGCCCGTAAGGGTGCTTTTGATGGTATGCTACAGAAGCGTCGTTTCAATATCGTACTTGTTAGTGATAACAACCAGCAGGGTATCAGCCTCGTCAAGGCGCCTAAGGGCAAGATGGTGAAGTATGCTGGTAAGGCAGTTACTGTAAAACTGAAGTAATATGAAGAAGATATTTGCTTTAGCAATCTTTCTATTGGGCGCTCAGTCGTTGAGCGCCCGTGATCGCCAGTCTTTTGATAAAGGCTGGCTTTTCACTTTAGCAGATAGTGCCGGAATGTCGAAATCTGATTATTCAGACCGGCATTGGCGAAGTTTGAATCTTCCTCATGATTGGGCGATAGAGGGCGACTTTTCTCCTTCGAATCCTTCGGGAGCCGGTGGTGGTGCATTGCCGGGCGGCATCGGATGGTACCGTAAGCACTTCTCGGTGAATCCGAAGGAAAAGTATGACCGCTTTACCATCACCTTTGATGGAGTATATATGAATTCTACCGTGTATATCAATGGGCATAAACTCGGAACCCGTCCTTATGGATACAGTACATTCGAGTATGATCTTACACCTTATATTAATAAGAAGGGTGATAATGTCATTGCGGTGAAGGTAGACAACAGCGACCAGCCTAACAGCCGCTGGTATTCCGGTTGCGGTATTTACCGCCATGTCTGGCTCACCAAAACCATGAAATCTGCTTATATTCCCCAATGGGGACAGTATGTAGTAACTTCTCCACAGGGTGATGTCAGGGTGAAGGTGGATTTCGCTGCTTCCGGTAATAAGATGAAACTCTCTGTCCGTAATACAATCTATGATGCTGCAGGAAAGATTGTAGCCAAGAGTCAGGGTGTTCAGGAACAGAAACTCAAGGTGAAGAATCCGCATCTCTGGGACATCGGAAAGGGATATCTCTATACTGTCAAGAGCGAGCTGTTAGTAAATGGGAAGGTAGTGGATGTTGCTACGTCAACTGCCGGTTTCCGTGATGTGAAGTTTGATGCAAGGAAGGGTTTCTTCCTCAATGGCAGGAATCTCAAGATAAATGGTGTCTGTGAGCATCATGATTTCGGTTGCCTGGGTGCTGCTGTCAATGAAGATGCGATGCACCGTAAGCTTACCATTCTTCGCGATATGGGTGTGAACGCTATCCGAAGCAGTCATAATCCTCCGGCACCAGAACTCCTGAACATGTGCGATTCGATGGGTTTCCTCGTGATGGACGAGAGTTTCGACATGTGGCGCCGCAAGAAATCGAATGGCGATTATGCCCGTTTCTTTGATGAATGGCATAAGAAAGACCTGTCTGATCTCATCAAGCGCGACCGTAATCATCCAAGTATCATCATGTGGAGTATCGGTAATGAAGTTCTCGAACAATGGTCGGATGCGGCTGCTGATACGCTCAGTCTGGAGCAGGCTAACCTGATTCTGAATGCCGGTCATGATGCTTCAACCTTGTCACATAGCGATGAACTGAGTGTCAATTCGCTTCTTACCCTGCATCTTGCCAAAATCGTGAAGGAGTATGATCCTTGGGGCGCACGCCCTGTTACTGCTGGCTGTAATGAGCCCGATCCGAAGAATCATCTCTTTAAGAGTGGGGCTATTGATGTTATAGGTTTCAATTATCACCATCAGTGGGTGAAGGATGTGCCAAAGAATTTCCCTGGCAAGCCTTTCATTCTGTCGGAGAGTGTTTCTGCCTTGCAGACTCGTGGCTACTATATGATGCCTAGCGACAGCATTTATACTGCGCCAAAGGAATGGTGGTTGCCTTATACCAATCCTTCGTTTATGTGTTCGGCTTATGATAATTTCCACGCATCATGGAGTAGTACCCACGAAGAAACCTGGGATGTGGTGAAGCACAACGAATTTGTGGGCGGACAGTTTATCTGGACCGGTTTCGATTATATCGGTGAACCTACTCCTTATGCTTATCCTGCCCGTAGCAGTTATTTTGGCATTATCGATTTGGCGGGTCTTCCAAAAGACAGCTATTATATGTATCAGAGTGAGTGGACTCAGAAAGATGTGCTTCATCTCTTCCCTCATTGGAACTGGCTGCCGGGACAGACCATCGACATGTGGTGTTATTATAATCATGCCGATGAGGTTGAACTCTTTATCAATGGTAAGAGTCAGGGCATCCGTAAGAAGACAGTCTACGGTGCAAAGAACGAAGGCGATGCTTTCAGAAAGAGTACTGAATATCATGTGATGTGGCGCGTAAACTTTGAACCGGGAGAAGTAAAGGTTGTAGCCAGAAAGAATGGTAAAGTTCTTAGAGAGCAGGTCATAAAGACAGCCGGAGCTCCTCATCATCTTGTGTTGAAGAAGACTTATCAGGGCTGTCAGGCCTATGGCTCTTCTGATCCGACTACCTTTGTCGAGGTGAATGTGGTAGACAAAGACGGCAATCTCTGTCCGAACGCAGATAACCAGATTTTCTTCTCTGTCTCAGGAGAACTGGATGCAAGTGGTCACGGTTTCCTGAAAACGCCAAAGATTCTGGGAACAGATAATGGATGTCAGACTTCTTTGGAGCGTTTCACCGATTCACATCGCAAGGCATTCTTCGGAAAATGTGTCGTTGTGGTAAAAGGAAAGGGAACCCTCAAGGCACAGGCTGTAGACTTAAAGGATGCTTCTGTAGCTTTGTGATTATAGTAATATTCTGAAAAACAAAACATTAAGGATTTATATTGCGAAGAAGAGGATGTGTCATAAGTTTATGATTCACCCTCTTCTTGTCGTTGGTAAATATGGGTTATGTTGCTGGAAGAGATAGGATATGTTGCTGAAAGAGATAGGATATGTTGTTGAAAGAGATAGAATAAGTTGTTGAAAGAGATAGGATATGTTGTTGAGACAGTCAGTATCTTCGGTCGCACAACAGCTGTTGTGCGCTTGCATAACAGCTGATATGCGCATGCACAACACCTGTTGTGCATGCGGTAGTCAACTGTTATACACCAACTATTATCCTGATTTATGACACACCCTCTTTTTTCGCTCTTAAAAACGAAAAAGGTTTTGAAGCATTGGGACCCAAGGGATTTGGGTATCTCTATTATACTAGTAATAGAAATTTAGCTTCAAAACCTGCGGCAAAGATACATCTTTTTTTCGAATAAAAAAACTTTTTCGAATAAAAAATATAAAAAACTTGCTCTTATCAAAAAATATACGTAACTTTGTAAACGATAAGGCATCAAAGCCAATCAGCAATCATGAAAAAAGTAATTGTAGAATTTCCTCACGATGCTGGAACATGAAAGAAATAACAATAATAAAACAATAAAATAAAAACAATATAATGAAAATTCAAATAGAACAGGCTACGCCTGACAAGGCTTCGCATATCGCATCGCTTATCATGGAGGCGATGAATGCGCAGTGTTGCCAAAATTTTGCTGGTCCTCAGCATACATTGGTTGATTTTCACCGTATGATGACTAAACTTGTAGAGATGGAGGACAGTCAGTATAGTTATAAGAATACATTGGTTGCTATGTCTACTGATGGCATTCTTGTTGGCATCTTGGTTGCATACGATGGTGCTGACGTCAAAAGATTACGTAAGCGCTTTATTGAGGCTGCAATCGTGGCTTTTGGAATAGACTATTCGGCTATGGAGCTTGAAACAGAGGAAGGTGAGTTCTATTTGGATAGTTTGGCAGTTTCTAACCAATACCGTGGAAAAGGTATTGCATCTAAACTGTTGGATGCTGCTATCTCTCGCGCAAGAGAATTAGGACTTCCTGCTGTAGGTTTGCTTTGTGATAAAGGCAATCCGAAAGCGGAGCGTCTCTATACGAAGGTTGGTTTCCAATATGTCAATGATACCACTTGGGGTGGTCATGCAATGAAACATCTTCAGTATAAATTGTAATCTGATAGGGCAAACTGTGCAAACGTTTGCCCAATAAAAAGTATAGAAATCAACAGAAAATGTGCTGTTTATTGCGCAAATGGTAGTATCTTTGCACCATAAGTTCATAGCGAATAGGTTTTTTGGTTTTTAGAAAAGATATTTTATTAGTTTTTGTTGATTTAATAATAAAAGCTCGGTCTGCAGTGATGCAATACCGAGCTTTTGTATTTTTATCCCTTTCAGGGTATTTCCTTTCTGTGTCTTTATTCTAATTCCTCTATTTCTTTTTCGTCCATGTCTTTATCTAACTGGTCTCTCCACAGATACTTTCTGGTTTCATGCACTATGATACCACTCAGGCAGAGCAGAGAGATAAGGTTTGGTATGGCCATTAAAGCATTCATGCAGTCGGCAATGTTCCAAACCAGTCCCAGACTGATGACACTACCCAGGAAGATAGTAGCAATATAGACTATGCGGAAACAGAGCATCCACTTTTTGCCTTTCAGATATTCTACACACCGTTCTCCATAATAACTCCATCCCAATGTCGTACTGAATGCAAATGTTGCCAGTCCGATGGTCAATATCGGAGCTCCGATATATGGAATCTTACTGAAGGCAGCCTTGGTGAGTGCTGCTCCGTTATGGTAGTCAATGTCTGGGTATGCTATGATACTTGAGGTGATGACGAGACCTGTAAGGGCACAGATGATGACAGTATCCCAAAAGGTACCGGTAGATGAAACCAATGCCTGACGCACTGGGTTACGGGTTTGGGCTGCTGCAGCAACGATAGGTGCCGAACCCAGACCACTTTCGTTAGAGAACAATCCGCGGGCTATACCATAGCGGGCTGCAATCATCACGGTACTTCCAGCGAAGCCGCCACCTGCAGCCTTTGTTGTGAATGCAGAGTCAAAGATTACGTGGATGGCAGGCAATAAATAAGCATGATTTACACAGAGAATGTAGATGCAGCCTAATACATAAAAGAGTGCCATGAAAGGTACCAGCATGCCACAAACCTTGGAGATACTCTTCACGCCTCCAAGAATCACAGCTGCTCCTAAAGCCGTAACGATGGTTCCAGTAATGTATGGAGAAATGCCGTATTGGTTTTCTACCAGGGTAGAGATGGCATTTGCCTGTACCGTGCTACCGATTCCGAATGATGCCAATGCGGCAAAGAGGGCGAACAGAACTGCAAGCCATTTCCAGCCCAATCCTTTTTCCAGGGCATACATAGGACCACCCAACATCGTGCCTCGCTTGGTCTTTACGCGATATTTTACGGCGAGTAATCCTTCGGCATATTTGGTAGAAATACCAAAGACACCGGTTAACCAACACCAGAGTACGGCTCCTGGTCCGCCAAGAGCGATAGCTGTAGCCACACCGATGATGTTACCGGTACCAATTGTAGCTGCCAGTGCTGTTGCCAGTGCTCTGAACTGTGAAACATCTCCTGTGGCATTCTTGTCTTTCTTTACAGACAGTTTGATTGCCTTGAAAATCTTGCGTTGTGGAAAGCGCAAGCGGATGGTCAGAAAGATGTGGGTTCCCAACAGCAGGATAATCATAGGCCATCCCCAGAGGAATGAACTAAATGCGGTGAAAAAATCGTTTATTGCATCCATCTCTTAAAAATTTTATGTTTATCTTATATCTAACCTGTTGGCGGAATTAAAAAACCGCCTGAAAATTAGTATATTTTTATGGAGAA
>OLRO01000552.1_pt1 | contig 27166 bp, 20 predicted proteins | sample 1673131 | NCBI WGS metagenome assembly OLRO01 (sample SAMEA3136757, study PRJEB25190) | human gut metagenome | biome: human gut; feature: human-associated habitat; material: faeces | place: Austria | collected 2013 | reverse complement strand
AATGCGGTGGGGTGTCTGCTGATGCTTTTTGGCTATATTCCGGATAAGGGATTTTTATCCCTGCGGGGTGTTGTGACGATGGCAGCCTTCGTGCTGCTTGGCATCTACGGATACGTTACGGTCAAAAGCGGGAAAATGCAGCGTGTCACGGGATTTCGCAGTCTGATCACACTGTTTTTGAAAGTCAGTTTTGTACTGAATCTGTTTGTGTTTATTTTTACCACCAGTACCATGGTGCCGCGGTATTATATCACGATCTTCATTTTCGCCCTGCCGGTATTGTGTTTTTATCTGGAAGAGGAAAAAATGCCCTTTGACAGATTGGCGGTGACGGCACTGCTTACCGTCTGCCTGCTCCTTGGAACGGGGAAAACGGTGATGTCTTTCCTGACGGTGGACAAGAACGAGACGAAGCGCCCAGTGGCGGAATTCCTTGCGGGGAACGGATATGATTTCGGCTTCGCTACTTATAATAATGCCAATATCATCACGGAGCTTACGAATGGTGAAGTGGAGATCGGCAATATCGGAGATCCCGAGCACCTGGAGTATTTCAAGTGGTCTTCGCCTATGAAATATTATGAGGAAGGGTATCATGCCGGGGAGACATTCCTGCTCCTGACGGCGGAGGAGTGTGCGGAATATGCAGAGGCTCCGGCATTAAAGCAGGGCGAAAAGGTATATGAGGACGGCAGTTATACCGTCTATGTATTCGACAGCACGGAGGAGCTGATGAACTGTGCTGTGGCGAGACAATAATGACAGAGATTTAGCATATTGCAGACGATATTGGCACCCGGCACTGGACGCAACGGGACAGAACGGTTTGGGGACTGGCTGGTTGGAGAATCTGGTGAGACACAGGGATGTCGGTACTTTTGAAAAAGGATAACGTCTGCGGAAAGGTTGTAAGTATGAGAATCGGAATGGGATATGACGTACACCGTCTGGTGGAGGGAAGAGACCTGATCATTGGCGGTGTGAAAATACCTTATGAAAAAGGACTTCTGGGACATTCGGATGCGGATGTCCTGCTCCATGCGATCATGGATGCGCTGCTGGGGGCAGCGGCGCTGGGAGATATCGGAAAGCATTTTCCGGATACGGATCCCGCCTACAAAGGCATTTCTTCCATCAAATTGCTGGAAAAAGTGGGAGAACTGCTGGAAGAGAATCATGTTTTCGTTGAAAATATTGATGCGACGATCATTGCACAGGCACCGAAGATGCGCCCGCATATCGATACCATGCGGGAAAATATCGCGAAAGCCCTGCTGATCGATGTGGGACAGGTCAATGTGAAGGCTACCACGGAGGAAGGACTGGGATTCACCGGCAGCGGAGAGGGAATCTCCTCTCAGGCAATCTGTCTGGTGACTACGCCGTTTGATCTTACGGCACAGGCAATGCAGGGGGGATGTGGAAGCTGCGGCGGATGCCCGAAGAGATAAAATTGGTTATAAACTGACCAACCATGTAATTGAAAAACGCCTTGCAATATATTTATTCTATTGATCTGAGTGCACTTCAGTAGAACAGTAAAACATGAAAAGCCTGAGTCTTCTTTTTGGAAGCACTCAGGCTTTTGGCAATTCTGCAATTTTGAAATGTAATTCATATATGAGTTGTACGTAAAAGAAGTTCCTACGAACGCAATGTATGTATTGCATAAATTGAAAACAAACTCTATTATAAAAAGTGGAAACATGAGGATGCGATCTGCTTCTATAATTAAGGCAGGGAAAAAGAGAGTATGCTGTATTATACATGATTACTGATGGAAAAGGAGGGCATAATGGATTATACAAAACGATCGGATTCTACAGAAGAGGCGGCGTTGATCATTGGATTGGGAGGTACTGGCACAGATGCGGTGATACGGCTGAAAAGGAGGATTTACGGGCAGCTGAACCTGGGTGAAAAGGACGAGAGAACGCCTGAAAGTTTCAATGTTAAATATTTGATAATAGACTCGGATTCTTCCAAAATTAAGGATCAATGGAGAACTGCTGCTGCCATAGACGAAAAAGAGGAATTTTTTTTTATCCGTGGTAATGACAAGATAAGAAATTTATGTAACGAGGAATATATAAAAAGCAGGCAGGAATTCTATTGGCTGAATTATGGATATTTTTCATATGATGGGAATGACAGGCGGTGGTGGAGTAATAATGGAATCCGACAGTTAGGGCGGTATCTATTGGTAAGTAGTGCTGAACGGATATATGAGAAGATAAAAGCAGACATACAGAGTCTGTTGAAGGAAAACAGAAACAGGGATTTAACAGTACATATTTGTACGGGACTTTCGGGAGCTACCGGAAGTGGAATTTTTCTGGATGTCTGTTACCTGGTAAGATTGGCATTACAGGAAATGAAAAAAGAAGATGCAGTTGTTTGCGGATATTTTTTTATGCCGGATGTAAATATTTCCATGCCGGAGATAAAAATGAGTTCTTTACTTACGGAGTATATCAAAGTAAATGGTTATACGGCACTTCAGGAACTGGATTATTGTATGAATTTTTCTAATAATATGGATAGCTTCCGCATGGACTATGGATTTAAAAAAATAGATTTTGGAATGAAACCGGTGGATCTATGCTGGCTTGTTTCAGCGACAGATGCATCGGGAAAGCTGTTGAAAGATGGATATATGCATGCAATCAGCAGTGTATGTAGTTTTATTGATAGATTTTTGATGAAAACACGGAATACAGACAGAGAATGTGTAAAGGAGGATGAAATCTGGTCTTTGCAAAAACTTATGACTGTATTAAATGCAGCGGATGCAGAAGTTGAACTCCGACATGGGGCGAACATAAATTATCGAATTTTTGGGATAGATGAAGAACCATTGCTCTGGAAAAATCCGTTGTATACTCAGACAATTACAAAATATAATATGAAGGCAATAGCACGAGAGGCAGCAGACGGATGTGAAATGATGGGATGCTCTTCTATCGTACATATTTACAGTGGTGTTTCACTGCATGCATATCAGGAATTGTGGGATTGGGAAAGAGCATATGAATCAGACAGAAAACCATGTCGTCATTTGTATGAGAGAGGTAGTGAAAACTGGAATTTAAAGCTTCCGTCTCCGATTCCTGCAAGTTTTCGAGGCGATAAGACATGAAAAATGAAAACAATAACGAAAAAGATCCCGAATTTATTCGAGATCTTTTTCGTTATCGACATAGGAGATGCCTTGAAACAGGGTATTATAATCCACATCCAGAATCGTTTTCAGAGCAGCCAGCTCTGTTACTTTTATATTGTAGGTGCCGCATTCTATCTGAGAATAGATGCTTCTTGAAATGTTTATTCCGAGAAGCTGCATTCTGGCTACCATTTGCTCCTGGGTGATCTTTCTTTCTTTTCGAAGCTTGCGAAGATTATGCCCAAGAGTAATGTTTGATTTTATTTTTTGAGACATTCTAATTTCCTTAATCTGTATAAAAGTCATATGACCGATCATTATCAACGGTTTAATATCAATGATTTTAAACTAGCAATCATTATAATTTGCAATATATAGCTTGCAATACGTAAAAAGTACGATAAATAAAAAAGAATAGGCGGAATATCAGAAAAAAATAGATTCGATGAAGTGAATAGGTGAAAAAGTTAGAAAAGTCAAACAATAATATTTTTTCATGTAAAGGAGACCCACCATGTTTTGCAATTTATACATTGCAAAACATGGTGGAGTGTGTAATAATTAATGTTAAATTGACAGAACAATTTTATACAAAATACTTATGAGGAGTGGTGTGAAATGACAGTATATTTATGGATACTCAGTGGCCTTGTATTGCTCATATTTCTTGTATGGTTCTTTTTTGGACGGACAGATCTGGCAAGAACAGCGAATCTGCTCGTTGATCTGGTGATTATCGTAACTGTGTGTGCAGTGTTCGGCATTATCAGCTATTTGCAATTTCAAAATAAAGACACAGAAGAGGCAACGGCAGTTGATCCGGTGATTGCGGAAACAATCGTGGCGGAACCGATTGCAACGGAAACGGCAGAACAGGAGACAACTGTGGCAAATACACCGGAACCGGTGAAAGATATCGAGGATATCACAGTGTCCGGCAATGCAGCCCAGCTGGTAACACCGACACCGGAAGCTACCGCCGCCCAGTAGGGACAGACGGAATTATATACTGAGTAAAGAGAGGAAAATGTAATGAAGAACTTAAAACAATATATGGGAGTCTGTCTGGCGGTATTCCTGATGCTGACAGGAGTGTTATGCAACAGCATGACAGTACAGGCGGCAGATACGGATGAACATCGAATGAATGTCGTATTTGTACTGGATCAGAGTGGATCTATGGCAAAGACAGATGCAAATGCGCTGCGCTATGAGGCGGTGGATCTGTTTCTTGGGCTTTCTACAGAAACCGGGAATTATATGGGTGCGGTAGTATTTGATGATTCCATTGTTTTACAGAGGGATGTGACAGAGATTACCGGCAAAGAGAGCAAACAGGAACTCTCAGACAGTATTAAGGCAGCGAAAAGCTTTGGAGATACCAATATCGGAATGGCAATAGAGCTGGCAACGCAGATGTTACAGAATTCCGGTAATCCTAATCTGCGCTCGGCTATCATCCTGCTGTCGGACGGCAATACGGATCTTCCCAAAGATACCACCGGACAGGAACTGGCAGCTTCCGAACAGAGCAAGACCAATGCCATTGATACAGCAAGAGCACAGGGAATCAGAATTCATTCGGTATGCCTGAATGCCAATGGCGCAGCGAAAAAGCAGGAACTGCAGGATATTTCCGATGCTACCGGCGGTGTCTGTGTGGAAGTAAAAAGTGCAGAGGACCTGAAGGAAGTATTCAATCAGTTTTATAACATTATTTATTCCACAGAGACCATTAACATTGCAGATACCGTGATTCCTGAGAATGGAGAACTGGAAGTGCCTTTTACGATCCCGGCAATGGGTGTGGAAGAGGCTAATATTATCATTAATACTTTGAATCCGGATACTACGTACAATCTGTTGAATCCGGATGGATATGGTTATATCCAGGCCGAGATGGATGCCATGTCCATCAAAGCGAAGACATTTACCGTAATCAAGATCGAGAAACCGAAGTTCGGAGAGTGGATCCTGAAAGTGAGAGGAATCTCCGGTGATCAGGTCAAAGTGGATATGGTCTACAATGCCAGCATCTCCATCGATCTGACCAGCAGCACAGGCAGCTTTGAATGGAATGCGGGAGACACGGCAGAAGTGATGGCAGTGTTCTCCAATATGGGAAATACCGTTACAGATGCCAATATTTATCAGCAATATCCTATCAGCCTGAAGGTGACAGATGCATCAGGCACGACTGTTATGGAAGAGACGATGGAAGTGAAGGATGCCTCTGCAGAGGCAACGACAGCCTTGCAGCTGACAAATGGCGGAGAGTACACCGTTACAGCCACCAGCAAAATTGATGATATGACTGTCAGCTCCATACCGGTAACGGTAAAGATCACTGCCAGTGCACAGGCAGCACCTGTGGCAACTGCGGCACCCAACGCACCGGAGAAAAAGGGAATGGGACTGTTACCGATTCTCCTGATCGTATTGCTGGTCGTCCTTCTGGCAGTGGTATTGCTTGTGATCCTGAGTAAGAAAAAAGGTTCCGGTATTATTCGTGGCCGGATTCAGTTCTCCGGTTACAATGACGGCTATCTGGGAAGCCCGCAGACCTTTGATGGGACAAAAGGAAAGATGATTCTGAGCAGATATCTGGATTACAGAGAAGACGTGGGTGTAGAGCTGGGAACTACTTATCTGAAGGCAGGAGAGAGAGACAGCTATATTTATCTGATCTCTCCTAAGGGATATTACACAGATACTACCCCGGATACCAAGAATAAAAAGATCCGTCTGGATGCAGAGATGGAAGTACAGGTCAGCAGTGATATTGATTTCAGCAAGTATTTAAAGATCACTTATATCCCCGATGACATGGGATATTAGAATATACACTAAAGGAGAAGACAAGACATATGGCAACTTATGGACAACTATTGATTAAGTCTGGCGGTGGAGTCATTGACCACGGCAAACAGTCCGCAAGACAGGATGGTGCAACACTGGTGATCGGTCTGGGCGGTACCGGATCCGATGCTGTTATGAAATTGAAAAAAGAAGTATTTAAACAGCTGAAGCCAGATGACGAGGATGCGGTGATCCCTACTTATTCCGCCATAAAATATCTGGTCGTGGATTCCGATGCGTCCAAGATCAATGCACAGGCAGGAAAGCTTACGGATATCGACAGGAATACCGAATTCTTTGAAATATCCAATTCTAACATCAAAGCAACCTTCGGTGCAACGGAAATTCTGAAGAACAGACCGGAATTATACTGGCTGGACTACGAACATATTTCCATCAATCAGGCATCCGCCGGTGCCGGCGGTATCCGTCAGGTTGGTCGATTCCTGTTGGTGGATAAAGCCCGTGCACTGTATGACAAGATCAAAAGTGAAATGCAGAGTGCGCTTCTTGCCTGCAACAATGGCAAACTGACCGTGCATATCTGTGCCGGAATCTCCGGAGGAACCGGCAGCGGAACTTTCCTGGATGTCTGCTACCTGGTAAGACAGGCACTGCAGGAGATCGGTAAGACAGAGGCAAATGTCTGCGGTTATTTCTTCCTGCCGGATGTAAATCTGTCGGTACCGGAAGTAATGGCAGCTTCTCTGGCATCTGAATATATCAAGGTGAACGGGTACGCCGCATTGCAGGAACTGGATTATTGTATGAACTTTGCCAACAATAAAGACAGCTTCCGCATGAATTACGGTTTTACCAAAGTGGATTTCAATATGCAGCCGGTGGAACTGTGTTATCTGATCTCTACCACGGACTCTGCTGGAAACAGAGTACAGAACGGCTACCATTACGCTATGGGCGTGGTTACGGATCACATCATAAGTTTCCTGGCTAAGGTAGAGTCCCAGGCGGGACAGAATTCGGAAGAGGATGGCGGCCTGACACTGGAAGGTCATATTTCCAACCTGAATTCCATCCGTGCGGGGATCACGTTACAGCATGGCGCAAACGTAGACTATAACATTCTCGGCGCTTCCATTGCAGAGATGCCTTTGTCCGAGATCGCTACTTATCTGGGAGCGAAACTGTTTGAGAACTTCCGCCCCATGTATGACAAGACGCCTACGGAGAAGGAAAGAGATGAATTCCTGGTAAAGAATCAGCTGCAGTATGAGGACATGCGTAAGTATCTGACAGCGAACTGCCCCGGCGCGGTAAGCTTTCCTGCAAGCTATGATGCAAAGATGTACAAGACAAGAGGAAACGGGGCATTCGTACAGCGTGCTGCAGATTTCCTGGCATCCAATAAGGGAGAGATGGAGAAAAACCTCCGCACTATGGCTGAGGAAATCACAGAGTTCAATATTCCGAAGGAAAGTACTTCCCTGATCAGCAGAACCTATAAGGCCCTGTGTGATTCCTTTGTGACCAGCCTGGATTTCGGACCCTTTTATGCCAAGAAAATGCTGTTTGGCGGCAACAACCAGAATCTGATCCATGCCGTGGACGGTTATATTGCAAAGAACAATGAAAATCTGGCACACGAACTTCGCCAGAATCAGCTCAGGGATGATGAGTATGAGCAGGCTAAGATGCGTATGGACTCGGCAGGCATACTGAATGAGAAAAAACGTATGGAAGAGTACCTGAACGCTCTGAATAATCTGTATGTACATCACTACAAGATAGAGCAGTTTAAGGCGCTGAACGAACTTCTGGAACAGTACAAGAAGCTGTTGATGAAGCTGGATCATAATTTCTTCGCAGTACTGACAGATATGCTGAAGACTTTGAAGGAGACTTTTGCAAAGAATGCAGAAGAGTTGTCGGAGGGCATCCGGGAAGAGAATACCTATACCTGGAAGATCCTGTCAGTAAAAGATATTAAGGAAGGGCTGGATGAGGTTGTTAAAAATTTGGACATGAATCAGACCTTGTATGCTCTGATGATCGACCTGTTTGATAACTGCAAGAAGTGGATCAATCAGGATGAAAACGAAATCAGCAAGCTGATCTCTGATTTTATTCTGGGACAGTTCCAGCAGGCTACCAAGAAGACCATGACGGATTATCTGAAAGAGAAATTCGGTGTGGACAATGCAACCTTGCTGGAGCAGAAAATTGAGGATGAGATTATCCAGAAAGAACTGTGGAATAAATCCACACCGTTGTTCTGGCAGAATTCCATGTACAACAATCCGGTAGGCCAACAGGATACTCTGACAGTACCTTACGATTCTTCTGAAATCTGCAATGCGGCCAAGAGCTTTGCGGAGAAAAAGAAGATCACCGTCAGAAGATCCGGAATTATTGACAAGATGTCCGTCATGAGATTCTACAGCGGACTACCCATGTATGCTTATCAGGGAATTCAGGAACTGGAGAGAGCCTATGAGGCAGACAAAAAGCCGGGGCGTCATTTATATGAAAGAGGCGAATGCAACTGGAATCTGTGGCTTCCGTCTCCGGTTCCCGGAAGTTTTAAGACAGGTACCCCGATGGAACGTATTGAGAATAAAAACGCGGAACTGACTGCTGAATTTGAGAAAGCTAAGGAACTGGGCATTGTAGGAAAAGATCCTATCGGCAACTGGGATATTCAGACAACAGAAGATCTGGACGTGGAAGCGATAGTCAATGGAATCACAGGCAATAAGGATATTACTGCAATGACCGCAGCAGAGCTTTCCGGAGCAATCGAAGCGCTGAAGAAAAAGACAGAAGAACTGCAGGCTCAGATAAAACCAATGCGGATCCAGACACTGAAGTCGGTACAGGGCAGTGAGGATCTGGTAATGATGGATTTCTATCTCATGGCTCCGGTATTGAATGAAAAGGTACATAAAGAGCTGGAGAAGAGAGAAACGCTGAATCAAAAGGCGGAAGAATGGGCGAAGATGCTTGGAGAGAAGCAGTCCGGCACAGTTCAGAAGACCAATTTCTTCAATGCAATCTTTACCGGTGCGATTGCTTACGGCAAAAAGATCACCTTTACTTACGATGAATTCGGTATGGAGAAAGTGGTAGAACTGCAGAACAATACAATGCCTTACGGTCAGGCCGGTGCATATCAGGCATACCTCACCTATGAGACCCTGGATGCTGGGGTAAAGCAGAAGATCACAGCTCTTACCATGGCAAGAATGGATGAAGAGGAATCCGCGGAAGTGCGTGCTGCAGTAGATGGATTGAATGCGAAGATGTCCCAGCGTATCGCAGGCTATCTGAGCTTCTATGCAGGAGATCTGAAGCAAAAGGAGATCGAAAGCTTCTATCAGGAATTCATGAAGGCCTTCCAGGACTTCAAGGTTATGAACGATTATCTGTAAGAAACAACACTGACAAGGGTGTCCCGCACAGCAGGGATGCCCTTATCAGGAATAAGGACAAAAGTATGAGAGAGACAGAAGAAAAACAGCAGAGTTTTCGAAACGGAAAAGAACTTCTGGAGCATTGCATCAGAACATTGAATGCAAACCAGCGGGGAGAGTCGGGAGGAAATGTGGCACTCTATCCGGTGCTGGTGATCATGCTGGGCGAAAAATGCGCGGAACATGTAAAATATATCAAACGTACGCTGGACGATAACTGGAACAATGCTCGTTTCCTGAAATATCTGAAGGTAGTGAAGCAGGGGGATACCTGGCAGGCATCTCTGATTGACAGCTCTGAAGATTATGAACAGTGCGAATGGGAGTCGGAAACAGCAGAATTCCAGGAAGCTATGAATAAAGCGGTGGTGGAAATGCTGGAAGCGGATGAGAAAATCTTCCTTGAGAGAAATTCTGTGAAGATGGAGTATGTTCTGGACGCCACCGAGGAAGAGGGCAGGGAATATTATGACCTGTTTCAGATCACCCAAAACGAACTTTATACCGGAGAACTGAAAACACTGTATCTGATGCTGGACCAACGTCCGAAGGATGGCAATGTCCGCAAATCAGATGAACTTTTGCAATACATCAAAGCGAAAAGAAAAGACAACGCCGAAACCATTTATTTACTGAGCAATTTTCTGAAGGCGGGAAGTATGCTGGGAGAGAAACGTCTGTTTGAAAACTATCGTCTGATCGCAGACATTATTCTGCTGGGGGGAAACAGAGGCGGCGAGGCTTCTTTCAAAACGAATCTTTACAATGGGATCAAAACAGTGTCCTATGCGCTGGTGACGAAGCCTACTGATGAAATTGCGGAAGTGACACTGCAGGAATTATTAGAACAGATATATGAAGAGGATAAAAAGGCTTTTTCCGGAAGAATGACAGAAAAAGAAATCCGGGAGAGGATAGAAATAGATCACAATAACGGGATGGAAATGGGGGAAGACATTTTCCGTGGAGAACTGGAAAATCAGTTCCCAGACAGAAACAGCTTCTGTTACCTGCCGTTCCGATCGGAAAAAGAAGGAAAAGCGGCTCTTGGGGATGCTGGAATCAGCGAAAGAGAACTGAATGCGATCACATATGGAGCCTATGGCTCTTTTGTACGGAAGTATTTTGAAGAACCGGTGGAAAAGCTTTTCGCACAGAAGGAGAAGCTGGAAGAATACCGGATGCGGATCAAGGCGCATATCGGAGAAAAATTCGGTTATTTTGAACTGCTGGATCTGGATCAGCAGAGAGATGTCCTACAGCGTATTCTGGGAGAAGAATATCTGACATCGGGAGTTGGCAAATATGCGGATTTTCAGGGAATATTGTTCCAGCAGGCAGTATTTGAGAGCAGAAAGACTTTCTACGGGAAGATCAAACAACTCTATTGGGAAGAACTGGAAAAACAGATAGATGCGGCAAAGCGACTGGAGGAATATTACCAGGAATGCCTCAAAGAGATCCAGAGGGAAATGATCGTTACGGGAGAGGAATCGGAATCGGTAAAGAAAACATATGCGGATCTGGTAAAGGAATATGTCGGTTCCCACAGACGGGTCAATGAACGAAAGACAGCATTCCCGGAGATCTTCCGGGCAGAGAATACCAAGGAAGAACTGCTGGCGGCCTTTTGGAATGTATTCCGGGATATGATCCGGATAGAAGCGTATTCTTATGATTTCGAAAAGGAAGTAGATCTCCGTATGGGCAATACAAATGAAATAGGAAGAAATCAGCTGGTGACACAGGAACTGAAGAAACAGTTGGATGGAAGCATACGATTAAAGAATATTATTGATCTTGCCATGGTCAAGGTCAGCTGCTATTACCTGATCAGTGAAAATGCGAAGTATGCTTCCAATCTAAGACAATCAGACAGTAATGGAAGGGATTATACACTGTTCGGGCTGAATCGTACGGACAGCATTGAGCAGATGGAGATTTACAACATCTCCAATCCCGAACTGATCCGGTTGACAAGGGAGGAAGAGGATGCGGATAGAAGACTTTGAACGGGAGTATCAGATCAGAGAATTTCAGGTAAAAAGTCAGAGATTGCAGACGGAGCTGTCCTGGAAATTTAAATCAGCCAGCCATTTTCTGGTATTCATATATGACAGCAGATATGAATTTGATATCGAAGAAGCCGCCGGGAAGCTGGAAGAAGAGGGGATTACGGACAAGGAGATTGCCACAGGAAAAGCGAAGACCAACCTGTATCCCAGAGAAAATGGAAAGTTCCAGTTATATTGTGTCCGGGAGAAGGAGTTTGTACAGGACAAAAAGACCATGATCCTTCCGGGACAGAAAATGAAAAAGGGAATTCCTTATGAAATCAGCATTTTCTGTTGTGAATATGATTCGGAATTCGAAGAATTACGAGTGTTTCTGCCGGAAAATCCGGAAGATAACAAACAATATATTCCCGTGATCATTCAGCCGGAGATCACTTATGAAAAGAAACTGTTTTCGAAGACAACGACATGCATTCTGAAGCTTCCGAAACTGGAAGAGTACAGGGACGGAGCTATCATGTATCACGTGGAAGGCGTGAGAGCGGATATTCCGTTGTCTGCAGATGTCTGGGAAGAGAATTGTTTATTCAGGTGCCTTCCAAAGACAGTGTGACGGTACGAATCCGTGAAGAATACAGGAAATATTATAAAAAAGTATAAGTGAGGATAAAAGAGGAATGGAGCAGAAGTTTATAGATGAAATGTGTAGGTGTCCGTATTGTTTTAAGAAATTTTCTCCGGAAGCGGTACAGTTTAAGGCGATGACCATGTATACCGAACAGGATCTGGAAGATTTCAGTGACAGTGAGCGGGAAGCCAAGAAGCTGTACATGGAGAGAGAGGACACCCTGTACAGAAAATTCTGGAATCAGTATCCCGGTTCTGATCCCGGCTTTGAATATGAATCTTTTCCGACGATGCTGGGATTGCCGCTGGAAGTGGAAGGCGGTCAGAAATATCCCATAGCGAAGGTACGTATGCATGATCCGGAAGGGTTTTTATATCAGGTGAGAGATGAAGAAGGACGGGATACCAAGGTACGGATCTGCCCGCACTGTCATAACCCGCTGCCTTTTGAATATGGAAAATATCCTGTGAAATACATAGCGGTAGTGGGAATTACCAGCTCCGGAAAAACAGTTTACCTGGCGCAGATCATGACGAAAATCAAAGAAGTACTGGCAAAGGCTAACCTTACGGTGATCGGAACCCATGAAGAGGTGGATAACTTTGTGCGTGATCATAGGATCAAGAAGGGGTATCCGCTGCCCTCCGGTAATACAAAGGATTTGTTGACAATGCCGCTGCCGTTAAATGTGATCAACAATAAAACAAAGCAGAAATATACGCTGATCTTTTACGATATCGCAGGAGAGAACTGTGTCAATCCCGAAGCAATGAATAAGTATGGAATGTTTATTGAAAATGCCAATGGAATCGTTATGATCATTGATCCCAAACAGTTCGGTGAATTATTCAATATCACTGAGGATTCGGAAGATTATGATGACGATGACACAGCCAGCCCGGAAAAGGTGGCCGAAGCCATGTACAATGCGTTTGGTGCCACCAGTGCCGAGGGCGGAAAATGTCAGGTGCCGTTAGCAGCTGCCTTATCCAAAAGCGATATTCTGAAGGATTATCTGGATGACAATCTGAACATGTTCCAGGATATCTGTTATGAAGACTACGATACTTTTGGTTTTCATTATGAAGAATTCTGCAATATTAATACAGAAATCGAAATGTTGTTTAAGAAGACGAGATCTATGCAGGGAATCCTTCTGGACAATCAGCTGAAGCAATGCTTCCCCAATCATGGGTATTTTGCTTTTTCTGCATTGAACGTCAAGGCGGAAACGAAGGCAGGCACAGATGGACTGGAGTATTCCTATATCGATGAGGATCCGGAGGCAATGCGGATAGAGGAGCCGCTTTTCTGGCTGCTGCATCAGATGGGTGTAATAGAAAAAGCACAGAAAAAACAGCGTAAAGCAAATAAGTCGAATCCTTTTCTTTCTATTTTCGGCAAATAAGGAGGGTACAAAATGAATTTATATCAGGCAGGCTATTTTCGAAAGGGAAGACAGGGGAGCAATGCAGGATGGGGAATCGTAGCTCCCTCAAAAGGAATGTCCCAGATAGCAAAAGACGGGTTTAAAGGTATCGCAGCGAAACTGGTAGAATTGAAGGGCTCTGAGGGAATGCCGGTGGTGAATACCGGATTATTCTTACATGATCGTTTTGTATATCTGATGAATGTCAACTATGCAGCACAGGGAGAGGATGCCAGAGGCGTTACCTATGTGCATGGCTATTGCTTCAGCATAGCAGACTATTATGAGCTGTGTGCGGATCCTGCGAAGATCTGTGCCGTTATGGAAGAAAGTTTCCCTCTGGAATATGATGACAAGATAACTGATTACCCGGTAGTAAACGAACTGAAATATGCAGCGCTTTCTTTTGCGGAATTACTGGAGAAATATCATCTGACAGATGACGAGTACAGGATGCTGGTATTGGGGGCTATTAATGCTATTGAAAATTACAGTAATCCTCTCTGCATCTGTCTGTCCCTGCCGAGAGAGCAGTATAAAGAGGCATATCGGGAATTGCTTTATCTGATCATGAAAGGACTGCCATTGCATCTGCGGATCAAAATATCCGCATTTTCCTACGCACGCGCCGGGGCAGCAATCTATGTATCCGATCACACAGAAGGAAACAACTATTTTGACCTGGATACCAGAGAGGCAGTGATCGACACTTCCAGAATGTCTCAGCTTGGATTTACCAGGATCTACAACACGTTACCGGCAAAAGCAGAAGCACAGAGAGATCTCATGCTGCAGGCAATGGCTGATTTTATCAATACAGCCTTTGAAAATCCGCTGAAGGATGCCGGATGTGCATTGGTGGAGGCAGGTTTCCAGGAAAAAGTAAAAAAAAATGATGAAGAAGGAATTGTAGCAGACAAGGCAGAAGAATTGCTGAAAAGTTTTCTGGGCTATAAGCTGACAAATACCCCGGAAGTGTTTGATTACCTTACGGATCTGCTGGCTGTGATCAACCAGACAGACAGACGCATCACGGACAGTAAGACTGCAAAGAAACTGGGAGAGCTTTACAGCAAATCGCAGTATACGCAGTTCGAGAGAGAGATGGATATCCTTCTGGCACATCAGATTCTGGATCAGGGAGCTGAAGGGTATAAGAAATTAAACGGACTGTTAAAATCAGAACAAAAATATCAGGTAGTCTGTGAGGAAATTCAAAAACGGAATGCAGAGTATTACAGAGCATATTACCTGAACAGTTATTTAAAGCATACGCTGACCAGTCTGAAAAGTATTCAGACGTACCTTGAACAGAATAAGATCGAGGATCTGGAAGAGCAGAAGGTTCTGTTACGGATTCTGGATCACGTCGTGGAAAAAGAAATGTCCATGAGTGAAGGGTATGAGGGGCTTAAGGCAACCAAAGATCTCGTTATCAGGATATTGTCCGGATTTTCTGAGAAACTGGACAGTGCATTCAAGGCAATAGAAGGACATACAGATTTTCTGTTGTGGAAGAATTTCCGGATGGCAGAGTTTGATCTGGAAATGGTGGATGATTACAAGGAAATGAAGGTGGCAGAAGTGGCTGCCAGAGGGTGGCTGGATAAGAGCTGCCCGACAGCATGTAATGTAATGAAACTGATCGAATTGTTTGAAGAAACGGATCAGGAAGCCATGAGAGATCTTCTGATACAGATATTGTTTGAAAACACTGTGCTGACAACGGCAGAAGAGAAACAGAATGTACAGGAAATTTTTAGAAACGAACGTCTGGATGATATCAATTTCAGCAAGATCAGTGGAATTGATTGCCTGCTGGCACTGTATTATGACTTTGGAAAGAAACGCTTTAAGATGCTGGAGTGGGGAAAATATGTCAAGCGTAAAGCCCCGGAATATCTGGAGGCAGATGCCATCAGACAGATGAAGAAACGGTCTGTGTTCTTAGCCAATGAAAACTGGAGTGAAATTATTCTGCAGGATATACAGGACACTCTGGCCAACGTCAAGAGGAACAAATCACAGGCGGTCAGCAAAGATGTGATCAGAGGGCTGAAAACATACAGTGACTGTCTGAGTGGAAAAAAGATACGAAACGATAAAGAACAGCAGATGCACGGCAGCTATTGCGATGCACTGCATCGTATTGCCATTGGTGCCCTGATGATCTATGTACTTGAGTTTTTGTTGAGAATGCAGGGGAATTCCTTTGATCTTTTCGGAGAATATATCTGGCTTGCCGGGATAGCGATATTGATTCTGCTGACTGCAGTGATCACGGTCTTCAAGATATCCAGGGAATGTGGCTTTGAGAATATGCTGGAACTGTATGGAATGGATTCCATTCCCCGATTGATCGTATATGTAGTGGTATCTGTAATCCTGTGGACCGGAATTGCGGCGATTATGTTCCTGAATCGTGGACGCCTGTATCTTATCGGTGGAATTTTTTATGGCCTGTTAGCTTTGATCAGCGCAATTGTCAATTGTGTGTGCGCAGAAGAATAAATGATGAGAGGGATAAAAATGGCAAAGGGAAGATATTCGATCAAGATGTTGCTGGCAACGATCATAGCCGGTGTGATTTATTCTGTGATAGCAGAGATTTTTTACCGGGTGGCAGAGAATGCCATGCCAGGACTGGTATTAATACCGCTCTATTTTACAGGTCTGTTTCTGGTGTTGGGCGGCACGGTACTTTTGACGGGCAAAATGATCTACAGAAGATCTGCAGGAACTGTTAATAAAAAGCAATGGCTGATCGCGTTGCTTCTTATAGTGGTATTGTCGGTTTTCTTTGAATTTCTGTATGAGATCGTCAGTGACCGGAGAAAGAACGAGGAAATCACGGCGTACTTATTTGTACTGGATGACAGTGGGTCCATGGAAGTAAATGATCCGGACAGAGTGCGTTATCAGGTCATCGATACCTTATTGGCGGATAAACCAGAGGATTTTCAATATGGTATTTACAGCTTCAATGATGAAATCAGGGTTCTCAGAGAAATGGCACCCAAGAGCCAGAAGACAGATTATGTGTATCCGGATGTCGCCGGAGGCACCAGAATACGGGGAGTGCTTTCCACGATAGAGCAAGACCTGGAGGATGGAACACTTTCTCTGGATGAGCACAGCAGAGTTATTCTGTTGAGCGACGGATATGCAACAGATATATCTGTATTCAGCAAAAATCGTGTTTTGAATGCTTTGAAAGGACTTGTGAAAAACGGAGTTTCCGTCAGTACAGTAGGACTATCAGATGCCGACGATACGCTGATGACCATGATCGCAGATAAGACCGGCGGAGTATATGTGAAGGCGGAAGATGTTACGACACTGGAAGCAGCTATGAATCAGGCAGCAGTATCTCATAATACAGCGAGAAACCTGTTAGGATATCGTTCGGCATTTTTCCTGAATGGTTTACTGGGAGTAATGAGAATTGTATTTATAGCATTGCTTGGAGTGGTGATCGCAGTGGAAAAGACTATTTTGGCGGAACGCTTTCTGGACACCAGTGCAGTTCTGATGAGTTCGGCCATCGGCAGTATTCTGGCAGGAATCTGTATTGAGATCGGAATGAATATGCTGGGAGTACACCCGACCATTATGCGCATGATCACCTGTGTACTGATTGCATTTACTTTGTTGAAAAATGATCTGGGTAACAGGTATGAGGAAGGGGCCGGCGTAAAATATGCCGGCAGATAAATGAATGCAAAATTAAAAACGGGAGAAGACCAAAATGAATCTAAACGGCAGTTCGGGAGAACGATACAGCATTGATAAAAAGAAACGCTATACGGGTTCCAATTATACGGACTATCAGATTGTGGGATCCGGAGGTTATGTTGCCAGAATATTCAGCAGAGGACAGAGAAAGCCTGCCATTGAAAGAGAATTGCTGGATGCGGCAAAAAGCGGAGCATACTACGGGGAGGAGCGCCCGTTAAATGTATTGTATTCCCACAATAATTTTGTAGGCTTCCTGTATGAAGGAGAAGTGATGACAGGTGTCAGGGAGACTGCCGGAATGGAAAATGAGGCTGATTCCGGCAGCTACGTGGCAGCAGGACACAATGATCAGACCGTATTTACGTGGGCAGTACAGATATCGGCACTGATCATTGCAGCTGCCATTGGCATTTTTGCAGTGTATCCGATGTATCTGCATAATCTGGACAAGAACTGGAGCGGATTATCTTCTTTGGTACAGACGATGGCCGGATGGAACAAAAACGGAGTTCCGGCGGTCGTTGTCGGAATCGTTTTTCAGATTTTTGCATTTTTAAAGTTAAAGGATGGCGTGGATTCCTTTTTGGTGTTGGGTGGAATCGGTCTGGCTGCGAATATAGTGGGAATTGTGGCATTTACTGTTTTGTTCAGCTTAATACTATATATCGTGCAGGGAGCCATAGCGTTTATTATGCGTTATCTGGTGATCATCCTATTAATCGTGGTGGGATTCTTGTGGCTGAAAAAGAAATTATTTGGATAATCATGATAGCTTCGGAGGAAGACAGATGAGCAGCGGATGCAGGATGGAACTGATAGAGGAAACCTTAAAACTGGTGGAGGAAGAGAAAAAGGCAGCAAATGAAATCGCTGCGTATTCCCGGAATGTCCGGGAAATAGATGAGATACATCAGAAGTTTGAACAGATCTATGGCGGAAAATACGGAAAGAACCGCAGAGCAATGAGCAGACGGCTGGAACCTGTGGAACTGGACCGCATGATACGTCTGGTACGGGCAGAAAATTCTCAACCTCAGAAAACAGGACTGTTTGGCTTCGGAGGTATGAAAAAAGAAGAATATGAGACATTTACGGATAAGCTGAATCTGATACGTTCCAATCTGAGCAGTATGGCAGGAGAATGGAATGCCTATCTGCGGGGACAGCAGGATGCGGTAAAGCAGAAGTTTGCGGAATATGAAGGAGAGATCGAGGAAGCACAGAACCTTTACCGGGCGGCAATGGATACATCGGAGCCTTCTTTCCCGGAAGAAGTACTTGGCAATGAAATCAGCCTTGGGAAGATCTGCAGACAACTGCCGGAGTGCGAGAGCATAAGAGTACTGGCAGCAGAAGGAGTGAAGAGCATTCAGGGAAATACGCTGGAACTGCTGCTTCAAAGAAGACTGGATCAGCCGGTGCCCTGTTCTGTTTTTTATGAGGACATGCGGCAGAAGGAACATCTGAATGCCTTCCTGCGTAACCTGATCCGGCAGGTAATGTATCAGCTGCCCTTATACCGCTATGAGATATATTATCTGGACGGGATGAACAACTGCAGTGGATTGCGGGAGATGCTGGAGCTTCAGAATATACAGGAGACTTATGCGGATCTGATCGTTCCACAGTTGGCAGCGGATGGTTTTCGGATGCTTCATGTGGGCAGAGATTCGGATGGAATCCACCAAGAACTGCTCAGCCTGGAAAAATATATGGGACAGGTGACAGATCTTTTGCAGGGAAAGCCCGGATTTGAACAGTACAACCGGGAAAACGAGCAGAAGATCCCTTACAAGATCGTAATTCTGGATAGTGTTGACGGAAATGCAGAACAGGCACTGGTCAGAAAACTGTTGATAAATGGTCCCCGGTGCGGAATTTTTGTGATTCTCCTGCAAGATCAGTCGCAGATGCAGAAACAGCTGGACAGTGATAATGATAAATTGCGGATGGCAGAGCTTTCTACCCTGATAGAGTATGGAAACGATGTGGCGAAGGTGATACCGGCAGGAGGACAGGAATCCTATGTAATAAAGCTGTTGGAAGAAAACCGGGATTACCACGACTACATTGCAAAAGTATTGGAAACCGGGCAGACCAGAAAGCAGCTCGACAACAGTTTTGCTGCCTGCTTCCCGGAAAATTATGTCTATGGACAATATACTTCTACAGTGGAACTGGAAAACGGCAATCTGGAGGGCAAAATAGAAATTCCGTTTGCAATCGACAGGAGAGGGCGGATGACGAGCATAGAACTCGGCAGTCCCAATTATGCCCACGGACTGATCTCCGGTGCTACCGGTTCCGGAAAATCTACCATGCTTCATATGATCATTAACTCGGTGGTAATGAATTATCATCCGGAGGATGTAGAGATTTGGCTGGTGGACTATAAAAAAATAGAATTTTCTGTATACATAGAGGACAGGCCGCCCCATGTGAAATTTATTGGTATCGAGAGAAATGAAGAATTCACGTTCAGTCTGTTGGATTTGATCACAGAGGAATATGAGAGACGTCTGGATGTTTTTCGGCAGGAAAATGTCAGGAATATTGATCTGTACAAGAAAAAGCGTGGAATGCACAGTATGGCAAGAATTCTGCTGATCATTGATGAATTCCACCTTATGTCACAACAGATTAGTGAGAATATGGAGTATTCTCGAAAACTGGAAAATCTGTTGGCGGAGGGACGAGGTGCCGGTATTGTATGTCTGTTCGTGGACCAGGCAATCAGTCAGGGACTTAGGGGACTGACACAAAAGGGAAAAGATCAGATGCGAATGCGCCTGGCCATGGCAAATGCCAGGGAAGAGACTGCAGTTACGCTGGATATAAGTTCTCAAACAGCGGCGGATATTGCTCTGGAGAGCGGTGAAGCGTTGAGGAAATACATACGGAAGATTCAGCAACCGGATGGAACAGAGAGAAAGGAAGCCTGTCTGGAGTCGCTTCGTGTTGTTTATCTGCTGGATGATTGTAGACGTGAGATAGCACATAAGGCTTTGGCTTTGTATGGAGAGGGACGGCAGGCATTGATCGTGGATGGTAATAAGCAAGCTGTCTATGAGGAACAGGTAGCCAAAGAATATGAGCAGATGCGGTATGATGGAAGAAATATTGCATATTTGCATCTTGGCAAACCTTCGAATCTGGAGAAATGTTTTGCAATTCCTTTGGTACGTAATTACGGGGAAAATATATTGTGTATTCTGGACAAATTTGATTTGCAGAGAAGGGTGTTTTTGAGTTCGCTGGACAGCTTTTTGCGGGAAGAAAACCGTAAAGTATATGTATTGGCGGAGGAAAATGATGAATTCTATCACAAAATGTGGGAAACATTGCAGAATAGAAGCCGGGAAAACACCGCGTTGGAGGTATATTCCGACTATGGACAGATCTGTGATGCCGTCAGAAGGCTGAGTGAAGAACTGGTCGATCGACGGAGTCACCAGAAAAAAGAAGAAATCCTGATCTTCTGGATGGGGCTGGAAAGCATGTTGAAAGAATTTTCCTATTATCCCGCATTCCGGGAGGATAACCGCAGAAGGGAAAATTCACCGGATGATCTGGAAGCGAGACTGGAGGCTAAAATGGCTGCTTTCCTGGGAGAAACGAAACCGGAGGAAAAAGAAAAGGAAGCGGAATTATTCAATGCAACCTCCAACATCGTAGAATTGGTGACAGAAGGAGGAAAGCGGGGAATTCATCAATTTGTGCTGTATAGTTCCATTCTTTCCCTGAAAATGGCAAGAGAAATAAAAACGGATAATTTCAAATTTAAACTGAGCGGTTTTATGAACAAGGATCAGTGTTTTGAATTTTACGGAACAGCAAAATTTATGGAAAGCATGGGGGAGAAAGCAGGAGATATGCTGGTGTGCCATGATGGCAACAGAGGAAGATTTTTCCTGCCTTATCTCGTGGAAGAATAGCAAAGGAGAGGTTGGAAAATGCTGGGAAAAGACAGAGATACAGAAGCCATACAGCAGTTCTGCAACAGCTATAAAGAATATTGCGAGAATGTCAGAAATGCGGCAACGCAGCTGAAGATGGTGGCGCAGGCGGCGGAAAGCGGCCTGCGGGATGAAGTAGGAAGAAAAGCAATCGATAATGTGTACGAGTTCTGTGATCGGCTGGTGGACGTAGTATATCAGGGAGAACAGCCCATTCTGGAACTGGAAAAAAGAAATCTCCAGATGCAGGATGAAATGGAGGAAATTCGCGGGAGATTGCGATGAAAATTATCGGTACGGCAGAAGATGCGGACAGACTCCTTGAGGTATTGATGCACATCGTGCCATATATCAACGAAGTCACAAAACAAATGAAAAGTGCAGCAGGGTTGTTCGCAGAGAGCTGCAGAGATGAAGAATGTCAGCAGATCATGGAAGTGCTGGGCAAGGTGGACTATACCCTGTGGAACGCATTGGATGATATCACTGCGCTGCGGGAAATACTGTCGGATTACAGAGATATTCTGGCAGCCGGACAGGAAAATCCGACGGTTGCAGAACAAAGTAGTCTGGGTAGCCCGGGACAACCGGACCGTATGAAGCCGCAGGGGAAGTATCCCAGAGACCTCCCGGTGTCTGCCTATGGGTATCATCAGACGGCAAACGGGCAACAGGTCTATGACTCTCCGGAGGAAATGTCCGGTTATCTGTATCGGTCCCAGGGATCTGCAGACAGCAGGTTCAAGGGAACCTGTGGATTGTGTTCCTGTGCCAATATACTGCGGCTGGCGGGAGCAGAATACAGCGAAAAAGAAATGATTGCCTATGCCGCAGCAAACTATGACGGTCAGGGCAGAAGACTGTGTGATGCCGGAAGCCTGTTTCCGGGAGCCAACGGAGCAACGACTCCGAAGGCCAGAAAAGAGATCCTGGAACATTTTGGAATCAGCAGCAGTGTATTTCCGGTAACCATGGAGCACGGGATGGCAACCGGTGAAACCATGGAGCAGATCGGAAAATATGTATCGGAGGGCAGAGGCGTGATCCTGTCTGTGTATTCGGGGGAACTTAATCCGGAAAAATACAGATGGAATAACGGACCCCATGCCGTGACGGTTGTCAGTGTGACCAAAGATACTTCCGGAAAAATATGTGGATATCATATCTGTGATTCCAATTATGGAACGGATTATTATGACGTGGACCGGATCCGGAAAGCTTTGACCGGCAACGACATGAATGTGACAACACAGATAATCAGATAGATGAGGAGGATGCATGCGTTCGTTAAGAGAAGTGAAAACACAGATCTATCAGACGGAATGCGGAAAATATTTAAAAGAAGGTTTGTGTCTTTCCGAACCCATTCTCACATTAGGAAAGGAAGGTCTGATAGACAATTTTTTCCAGTATGCCGCAGAAGAAAAAGGGATGTATTTTGGAAGGCCGAATTTATTGTTCGGAATCTATTCAGATCGGTCCAGAATGGCATATCTGACGGAAGAGACCAGGCTGGAGGACAAAGTATATTCTTCACAGTCGGAACCGGAAGGGAAAAGAATTGCAGCGGTATATGAGAGATATGAGAAAGCATACCCGGTTGTAAGGGAACATATTTACCGCGATGATTACAGGGAATATGAAGAAATACTGAAGCAGTATTATCGTGATCTTCAGGAAGTGTCAGGGGAGACGGTATGGGGATTTTGCAAAGAGCTTGTGCCGGAATTCTTTCGATGGTATGAAGATTGTTTTGGAGAAATAGAAGGATAAGGAGGACGGGAAGATGTATGTGATAGGCAATGCAGAAGAAGCCGAAGGACTTGCAGACGAATGCCTGAAGAGAGTAAAGGAAATATATGAGGAAACCAGGCAGCTGCAGTTTGAACTGAAAAAACTGCAGGAAAGCTTTCAGGATAACGGCATAGAGGAAGTAAACGATGTTGTGATGAAAGTGTACATGGAGATTGACAGACATCTGGATGATGTTACGGAAGTACGAAATGTATTGAAGCAATATGCAGAGATACTGAGAAGAAATTAATGCCAGAAGAAGGCAGGAAGGTAGTAGTAATATGAAAATCTGTCCTAATTGTCAGAATACCGACGTACCTGATAAAGCAACAAAATGTCCGTATTGTTTATATGTTTTTGAAGTGGAGGAAAAAGGACCCAAAATATTATATGATCCCAAACCTATACCATCACCTCCACCCGCACCGAATCCGGGACCGAAGGATTTTACGGGAGAAATACCGGAGACAGGTAAGGCAACACCGGCCGCACCGAAAAAGAAAGGTGGAAAATGGGTGGTGCTGATCGGCATTACCGTCGTTGTTGTTCTTATTATTAAATCCTGTGCCGGCAAGGAAGATACGGCAGATTCCGTGCAGAGTACCAATAACAATTCCAACGGTTCGGGTAGTACCCGTAATAATACATCAAAGATTGATAGCACCTTACTGGATGAGGCGGATGAAAAACTTGCGAATGCCAAAACGGCTTATGATGAGGAAAATTATTCAGAAGGCGCCCTCCCGCAAAGCAGGGAAGCACTTCAGGATTATCTTCAGATAACGGAAGACAGTAAAGCGCAGGGAGAACTTGTGGACCGGGTAGATGATGCGTATGCGTTATATCAGGCTGTCATCATGAGAGTGAGCGAAGGAATCATGGATCAGGGACCGATTCCCGGAGGATATGAACAGATATCGGATTACCTGAAGGAAGCTATGGATATGGCAAATACATTATATGAGAACGGATATGTGGTAGATAATTCCGAAGTAAGTAATCTGCAGGACACTCTTGTAAATACTTATAAAGAAATGTATATCCAGGCCATCAACAATATTACCACCTATGACCACTGGTCCAGAGATGAAGCATGGAATATTGCGGAACAGGCATATAACGTGGGGAATGAAAATGGTACACCGGTATTATTCTCATTGGATGACCTGGATGATCCCCTGCGTTTAAGATATGAATATTGCCTTGCCATGGTAACGAGAAAGCGTTGCGAAACAGGGCTGGCTGACGGAAGCATGTCTTATGCAGATGCAGTACAGACATTGGCTTCCATTCTGGAGGAAACAGACTATAATCCGCTGTTACTTCAGGATATGGTCAACTATGGACAGCAGGCTGGAATGAACGTGGAAAATTATAGGTATGCCTATGAAATGATCCTGGACATCATTCAGAGGGAAGAAGGAATCACCATCGGAGGAGATGTGGATCTGGATCATTTCTGGTATTTCAATGATCTGGATGGTGACAGCAGCTACAGAGTTGGAGATTATGGTACCACCAGCTATGTCAGAAGCTGGATCCGTAATAATATATCGGGGATTTTATAATGAAAAAAACAATTAAATTATTTATTGCAATGCTTTTATTTGTGGTTCCTGTGATATTGCTGATCGTTCTGCTGGGATATGCAAAACAGTCGGAAAATCAGGGGACAGAGGAGCCTTTGGAAACGGAGGAATCGAAGATGCCGGAGACGGTGGAGAGTCTGCCGGAAGAACCGGAAATAGTCTATGATCCGCCAGAGTATCCGTTTACCACCGATGAGATTACGGTCTATATCGGGGGGCTTACGGAGGAGTATACGATAGCATTTGTAAATGACCTGCATCTGGTTACAGATACAGAGGTGGGACATGTTCTGGAAGAGGAACTTCCAGAAGTAATGAAACGATACAATGAGCTGTCGGTGACGGCCGATGGAAAGCATGCGGAGGACCTTTGGCCGGAAGTCATCAAATATCTGAACTATAACGATTTTGATGCTGTGATTTTTGGTGGAGATCTGCTGGATTATTGCAGTCCGTCCAATATAGAAGTATTGGAGCAGGGATTTGATCAGCTGAAATACGATAGAGACCGGGTGATTTATCTGCGTTCGGACCACGATTATATAGGAACTTATGGTGGAAGTCAGTATACAGATGCCGATGGGGTGGCAGCTCAGGCACAACTCTGGGACGGTGACTCCGAGGAAAAAGTAATTGATCTGGGAGAATTCCTGATCGTAGGAATTAACAGATCCTATCAGAATCTTTCAGATGAAAGACTGGAGTATTTGAACAAGGAATTAAGAGACGGCAGACCGGTGATAGTGGCAACACATGTTCCCTTTTATTCGGAGGAGGATGCGGAGAGTCTGGAAGCCCGTTCGATGGAAATCAGAAACAGGATATATTATTGGAACAAGACAGATTCTGTTTATTCTCCGGATGAAAATACTCAGAAATTTATTGATGAAATGTATGCCCCGGGTTCGAATGTGGTGCAGATTCTGGCGGCACACCTGCATGCTTCCTGGGACGGAAAGGCAACCAAAAAAGTGGGGGAGCATATTTTTGCCCCCGCATACAGCGGAAGCATTGGAATTATACATGTGACAGGTCAGAAGGTACAGGAAACAGAAACAGGTGATGTGTCTTCCAACAATGCAATAAAGGAGAAGCAAAATGAAGAGAAAGACCCTGAAAAATAATGTAGTAACGAAAGTAGTCGCAGGCTTACTGGCAGTTGTTGTTTTTTGGGGCAGCGGGGCAGTGACACAGGCCGAGGAAGAAGAGCAATATACGGCACAGCCCGGCAGCGTTTGTATGAACAGTGAGACCAATGCATGGTCAAAAAGCTTTTTTATTCCGACACAGGTCTATCAGGCAGGTGGTGAGTTCTACGTGGCGGACGCCTACCATCAGCAGGTGCTGCACAGCAGCAGTGTGGCATCCAATCCCGAATCCTGGAGTATTATGGCTAACGGGTTGTATCGTCCGCATGCAACGGCAAGTGACGGAGTGATCTATGTCGTAGTGGATACGGATAATAACCGTGTAGTAACCTACATGAAAACAGAAAATGGTTACCAGATGCTGGAAAGTATTCCGGATGTGGGAATACGTCCCCACTACATTGTGTATGATAAGGTAACTGCCAGCTTCTATGTCTGGAGCTCCATGACAGGTACCATGTATGTGTATCGGAGAGATCAGAAGACGAATCAGCTGAAATTGAGCAAAGCCGTCAGAATCAAAGAACTGGATGGCTGTTATACCAGATCCTTTACGATCGAGGGAGGAACGATTTTTTTTCCCTGTGTTGCCAAGAGTGCAATATTTGCAGTGAATAAGAAAAGCTTCAAAGTAAGAGCGGTGTATCCGGTAGAGACAGCGCTGTCCGAAATGGTACAGGTGCTCCACATCCAGAATTATTACTATCTGGTGACTTCCAACGATTCCACAAGGGAAAAGGAGCCAAAATTCGTGAGGGCAACGTCACTGGCAGGATTTGGAAATGGCAGCTATGAAGATGTGAAATCCATGTTTGGAGGAATGGATGGGAATCCCTACTATATCACACAGGGAGAGGACGGACATTTTTACTGTCCTGTGATAGAGGGATCTGGAGAAGATTATATTTGTCAGTTTGATATTCAAAATGATACAATATGTAATGTACTTCAGTACTTCTATTAATAAATCCATAGTAAATGCTTGACAAAACGGGTCGATAGGATATAGACTTTAATTAAGAATAAGGTCTGTATACTATCGACCTTTTGCAACATTATAGTAGGGATCGAATTATGAAGGATACAGGGAGGAATGGGAATGTATCAGATGACAGAGACAGAATATAAATTTGCAGAGCTGATCTGGGAGGAGGAACCCATCGGTTCCGGAGAACTGGTAAAACAGTGCGCGGAGAAGTTCGGCTGGAAGAAATCCACTACCTATACGTTTATTAAAAAGCTTTGTGAGAACGGTATTTTCAAAAATGAGAATGCCATCGTATCTTCCGTAATGAATAAGGAGGAATACCACAGAGCCCAGGGGGAGGCTTTCGTGGAGAAGGCTTATGGCGGTTCGCTGCCGAAGATGATCGCAGCATTTATCCAGAGCAAGAAGCTCAGCGCAGCGCAGATCGC
>OLRO01000540.1_pt1 | contig 27579 bp, 28 predicted proteins | sample 1673131 | NCBI WGS metagenome assembly OLRO01 (sample SAMEA3136757, study PRJEB25190) | human gut metagenome | biome: human gut; feature: human-associated habitat; material: faeces | place: Austria | collected 2013 | reverse complement strand
AGACCGGGTGCGAGGCAGACCCCTGTGCCGTTGCTGCATGGATTTTGCAAAATACGGTCAGGGTTGCATGGAAAATGACGGTGTGACGGAAACAGAGTTCGGCCTGCTGCGCCGCTTGGCTCCGCCCTTCCCAGAGCCGCGGCAGGGACAGAGGATGATGTAAGCAAAAGCGGCTCGATCCATTTGGATCAAGCCGCTTGATAAGCAGACAAACTGGAATTAATCTTTTCTGCACGTAATATTAAACTGCCCGCTTTCCTCTTTCATAGAAACAATGTTAAGCCCAGCGTTCTTCAAAAGTTGACTGATTGAATCCGAAGATTGTGGGTCAAGTTTTACAATGCCATAGGAAGTATGGATTCTCTTATCAGTAAACTGAATATCTAAATCTACAACAAAAGGTTCTGGATAAGCAGAGGAGATAGCGCAATCCCAAATGCACATTATTCCTCCAGTTTTCAGAACACGGGTAGCCTCGAAAATGGCCTTTCTCTGTGTTTCTTCTGACATATACATCAGCGTATAGAAAAAAGTCACGTTATCAAACGAACCGTCGAAGAATGATAGTTTCTCGGCATCCATTAACAACTTTGTACAGCAGTTCGGCGCCTCGTCAAGTTCTTCCTGACGATTATCTATTGCGGTGACCCTATCGCCATACACTTGCCCGATAATAGCTTCGCCACCTCCGCCAATATCAAGAATCGAACCTTTCAAATCATAGTCTATGTTTATAATCATTTTTATCTTCACCAACTTCCGATTAGTTTACCTCATCATAGCGTATCCCCAGTAATGTGTAAAGCCAAATTCCACACCGAAAGGAGATCTTAACCTTGAAAGATGCAACACAATTTCATATCCGACCTGCCCGCCCGGAGGAGGCGGGCTTATTTTATACCCCGCACCCCGAAGAAGATAAGCGGCTGGGTACCGTTGGCCATGTCCGCATGGACTTCGGCCGCAGCGGCAACGAGTTCTGGCATACATGGTGGCCCCGTGGCCCGGAGGAGCTGAATAGCCCCGCATTCAAGCTGGAGCTGCAGGAGGTCGTGGACACGCTGCGGGAGAGTGTACTGAAAAACCGCTTTGCCATGGAGCGTTTTTGCTATGAACACGGCGGGAAAATCAGCGGCGGCTGGACACAAAACTACGGTTACGTCGTGGTAACGGAGCATTACCGCTACTGCCTGCGGTGCAACCCCTCTCCGGGCGATTATAACGGGTATCTGACGGCCTATGATCTGGATGTCCAGCGGCAGAACATGGCACAGAAGGAAGTGCCTCACATGGAAATAGGGGGCATGATATGAGCATGGGAACGGCTTGTGTCAGAGGGCCTCCCGCACTGTCAGACCATTCTAAATTCTTCCGTTGACTTACGGATGGTTGTGTGGTAGTTGTTTGTGCTACCAAAAACATAGAAAGGAGAAACGCACATGAGAAGGAAGATTATGTCCCTGATGATGGGGGCGCTCCTGCTGCTCACGGCCTGTGGGCAGACGGGGAGCAATTCCGCATCGACGATGCTGCCAGTGGCGGCGGTGCAGAGCGCAGCACAGGCCATCGCGCCCATGGAGGACAAGACGCAGGAAGATGTCGACAGCCTGCCCGCTGAGGAGGGCGTCGAGGAGGTCAAGGGCGCAGATGACAAGGAAACTCCGAACCCCGCCGAGGACACGGATACACCTTCTGCCAAGACGGAGGAAACTTCGACTACGCCCGCCGGTGAGGGACAGTCCGACGCGCCGGAGCCGCCTGCTGCACCCAAACAGCCGGTGACGCCTGCACCGGAGGATACACCTGCTCCCGCACCCACACCGGTGCCTACCCCGGCAGAGGAGAAACAGGAGGAAGAGCCTGCGCCTGTGCCCGAACCTGTCCCTGCACCGGAGCCGAAACTCGAACCGGCAGACCGCTGGGCGGCCGTTAGCGCCGCCAATGCCTACGCGGTAACGCAGTACGGCGTCATCACAGACGGCAGTCTGACGCTGGACAACAGTGCCTATCGCTTCCCTGCATCGGTGGCAGCGGACGCTTCACAGGAAGCGCTGGAGGCCAAGGCGCGGGACATGGTGGACTACACCTTCCGCCAGCTCATGATGCAGGCGGGCATGGATAGCATCGCGGACGCGGGCTTCCATTGCAACGTCTGCATCGTAGAGGACGGTGCAAGCCTGCTCATCTATGTTCTCTATGCAGGCTGAGAAAAAACAATACACAAGACCTCTCTGGAAACAGAGAGGTCTTATCTTTTGTAGAGGAGGAAGCCATTTGAAAGCATTCAAACACATGACAGCCTTTGTGCTGGCGTTGGTCATGGCGGCAGCACTGGCGGTGACCGCTTACGCCGCCACTGTAACGGTCAAATACAGGGTCTACGTCTATTCTGACGAGATCACATTTCGTCAGTATGATTATAGCCAAAGCACAACGCCGTCCATTACAAATCTGACCATCTCGGCTACCAGCAGCCTCGGCAGCGGCAGCGCCCTCTACCACATGAAATATGCGGATGGCGCGGTGGCTTACTGCATCGAGCCGGGCGTTCACTCCGATGATAGCGGCACCTACAAGGAGGGATCCAGTGCCAGCTGGTATAACCTGCCCGCCTCTGTGCAGAGCGGCATTGCACTGGCGATGTCCCTGGGCTATCCCAGCGCCGACTACGGCGCGGTGCCCGGCGACTGGAACAGCAGTGCCATCATCAACGCGGAAAAATGGGCCGCCACGCAGGCCATCATCTGGGAGCTGATCTGCGAATACCGCAACGCCTATACCTACGATGATTGGGGATACAGCCCATTCTATGGCTGCGTGGACACGAGCCGCTATCCGACCTTCGAACTGTGGTATGACAAGATCGCGGCGGCGATGCAGAACGCCACGATGATCCCCAGCTTTGCAGAGTACGCACCGCGCTGGTGCGACACCATTGAACTGAAGAGGAACGCAGCGGGCAGCTATACAGCTACGGTCACGGATGACAATGAGGTGCTGAGTGCCTACAATTTCGCCGCCAACAGCGGGAGCGGCATTACCTTCACACGGAAGGGCAACACCCTGACCATCACGGCGACGGCAGCAGCGGCCAAGAATCTCGACACCGAGAAAACTTACTCGGCCACCGGCAGTGCCTATGAGATCGATCCGGATCGAGCGGTGATCTGCTGGTATGATCGGACGGGACGGTACCAGGCGATGGCCGGTTACACCGGCGTGGGGCGCGACCCCGTGAAGGCGTACATTAAGATCATGGCCGTGGAGGAGAAGGGCAGTATCACCGTCCGCAAGATAGATGCCACAGGCTCCCCGTTTGCTGGTGCGGAGCTGCTGCTGGAGACTTCCGCAGATGGCAAGACTTGGTCGGAGGTGGGCAGAGTGACCACTGACAAAACTGGCATTGCCAAGTGGAGCGACCTCAAAATCGGTGCACAGTACCGTGTGACGGAGACCAAGGCCCCAGCAGGCTACACGCTGCTGACCGAGCCGTTGTTCACAGGAACGTTGGACAGCAGCAACCGTGATGTTACCATCACTGCCTGCAACAATGCGGGCGTTGTGCTGCCCTTCACAGGCGGCACGGGATTTACAACCTATATTCTGCTTGCAGTACTCATGCTTTGCATGGGTGTTTATTTTTGCAAAAAATCTAACATCAAAAAGGAGACAAGCAAATGAAAAAGATCCATCGCGTATTGGCACTGCTGATGGCGGCAGTCATGGCCTTCGGCCTGATGACGACGGCATTTGCCACAATAGATTCTGCGCCTACCATCGACCCTGGCAAGAAAGCATCTCTGAGCATCTACAAGTATGACATCACCAAGGCCGGCAATGACGGCGCGTGGGATGCCGAGTCCTACGTTTCCACCGGCCTGCATGACGACGCGGTTATTGACAAGCTGAGCAAGTACGCCATTCAGGGCGTGGAGTTCACATACCTCCGTATTGCCGACATTACCATGAACAATGAATTGGCGGACGGCCAGCGTCAAGTGGGTGTGCTGTATGGCTTCGACAGTTCTGAACGCTCCAATGCCGTACTGTCCGCTATCGGTCTGACCGCCGCGGACGCTCACAAGACCGCGGGCGGCATCAACTACTTCACCAGCGATATGCTGAACAACAAGCTGTCCGCTGCGCTGACTGCCAATGCCACCACTGTCAAGAACTCTCTGGAAACCGCCGTGAAGAACGGCGGCGTGGCTATGCCCGAAACGGATGCCACCGGCCACACTTCTGCTTCCAATATGGAGCAGGGATTGTACCTTGTCGTGGAGACTCGCGTCCCCGAAAACGTGACCTCCACCTGCAATCCTTTCTTCGTGTCCTTGCCCATGACCACCATTGACGGTGCGGCATGGAACTACGATGTGACCGTCTACCCCAAGAATCAGACCGACAATCCTACGCTGGATAAGACCGTGCGTGAAGCAAAGAACTCCACCGGCAAGAACACCGGCAGCCTGACCGACATCACCGATGGGTACGCTCACACCGCTACCGCCTCCGTGGGCGATACCGTGGACTACCAGATCATCAGCACACTGCCCACGATTACCTCCAAGGCGTCTTCTCTGAGCGAGTACACCTATGTGGACACGCTGAGCAAGGGTATCAAATACAACGAGAATGACGTGGTTATCGAGTTCTTTAAGGACGCTGGCTGCACCGACAAGATCGCCACCTGGGCGGTGAACTCCGGCAAATTTACCGTGGGTTACGAAGATACCGCCAACACCATGACCATCCACATGACCGATGCCGGTCTGGCGGAGATCAACGAATCTGAGAGCGTTTATACCGACAGCGTGAAGCGTGGCTACAGCGATTGCACCATGCGGATTACTTACGCCGCCACCCTGACTGCCGCCGCCAAGATGGGCGATACCGACAATCCCAACGAGGTCGTGCTGACTTGGAAGCGTACCAACACTACCTACTTTGATACCCTCAAGGACTGCTGCCATGTGTACACCTACGGCATTGACGTTCTCAAGCAGTTCTCTGACAACGGCGGCAATGTGCGGAACGTGAAGTTCCGGCTGCACAACGATACTGACGACTGCTATATCATCGCCGAACAGAAGGACGGCGTGTACTACGCCAAGGGTTTTACCGTTAAGAAATCTGATGCTACTACGTTCATTCCCAATACACAGGGCCACATCGTGGTCAAAGGGCTGGAGGACGACACCTATTCTCTGACCGAAACCGCCACGGACAAGGGCTATGTGCTGCTGAAGGAAGCGGTCAAAATCGTTATCAAGACCGCTGAGAGCGGCCAGTGTGAGAAGTGCGGCACTAAGCTGCTGACCGCTTCCGCTACCGTCAACGGCAAGGATGTCACCATGAGTGAGGGCAACGCTGTTGTCCCACTGACCGTGGTCAACAATCCCGGCTTCGATCTGCCCAAAACGGGCGGTTACGGCACGTGGATGTTCACCATCGGCGGCGTGGCTCTGCTGGGCGCGGCGGCTTTCATCGTGATCCGCAGCCGTAAGCACAAGGGCGAGCGGTGAAACGCTGGATACTGGCGGCGGCTTGCGGTGTTGTGGCGTTGGGACTTCTACTCTATCCGCTGATCGGCGAGCTGGTAAGTGAGAAATATCATTCAGACGTGAAAACCACCTACACAGCCGCTATTGAAGACACCGACAAAACTGAACTGACTGCACAGCGGGAAGCCGCACAGCAGTACAACGCCATGCTGTCCGGTGCAGCTATCACTGAGGGAGGGGCATCGGCCCCTCCCTTGGCCTATGCCCAGCAGCTCACGGTGGGTGGTGTCATGGCATATGTAGACATCCCGAAAATCAACGTATATCTGCCGGTGCAGCACGGCACGGACGCGGACACGCTGGAGAAATCCGTGGGCCATGTGGTCGGCACATCTCTGCCGGTAGGCGGCAGCAGCACCCATGCAGTGCTGTCGGCGCACAGCGGCATGGCAAGTTCCAAGCTGTTTTCGGACATCGACCAGCTTACAGAGGGCGATACATTTTACATCCATGTGCTGGGTGAGGTGCTGGCCTATGAGGTCGACGCCATCAACACGGTGCTGCCTACGGACACGAGCCTGCTCCAAATTGAGGACGGTAAGGACTATGTAACGCTGGTGACGTGTACGCCATTTGGCGTCAACACACATCGCTTGCTGGTGCGAGGCCACCGTGTTCCCTATACTCCCGAACAGGAAACAACTGCCGCAGAAGAAACGCGGGCGGCATCCTCGTGGACACAGCACTATCTCACTGGCCTTGCCGTCGGTCTTGGCGCGGTAGCTGTGGTCGGCGGTGCTTACTTTTTGGTGAGGGGGGTGCGCCATGCGTAAGCTGTCTTTTATGCTGGCTGCGCTGCTGGCGGTGGCGGGCGTCTGCGTCATACTGTGGCCGATGTTTACCGGACATAGGCTGCAAGCCGACGCAGATGCAGCAGTGCAGGAGTTCTTGGTCGAGCGTAATGAGCCGGAGAAGCTGTACCCCGAACTGTTGGCAGACCTGCAAGCCTGCAACCGGCGCATCTATGCCGAAAAGCAATCCGGCCTTGTTGACTTGGAAGCCTGCGAAGCGCCTGCCGCCGACCTGACCGCCTACGGTATCGAGGACGAGATCATAGGCGTGTTGGAGATACCCACCATGCAGTTGACCATGCCGGTCTATCTGGGTGCGTCAGATGCTCACCTTGCCGCGGGCGCGGCGGTGCTGGGCAACACGTCAGCGCCTATCGGCGGTGACAGCACCAACTGCGTCATCGCCGGACACCGAGGTTGGAAAGGCGCGGATTATTTTCGGCACATCGACCGTTTGGCGGTGGGCGATACCGTTACGCTGACAAACCTGTGGGAGACACTGACCTACACCGCAGCTGACATTCAGATCATCCAGCCCCACGAGGTGGACAAGATCAAAATCCAACCGAACCGCGACCTGCTGACGCTCATTACCTGCCACCCTTATGCCAGCGGCGGCAAGCAGCGGTATGTGGTGTACTGCGAGAGAACGGAGGTGAGATAGTCACGAGCATTATCGGCAAAGTGACCTTCGTGGGGGACGATGACATCTTCTACGACGATGCAGACGCCTTCCTGGACTGCATCAGGGAGGAACTGCCCTATCGGGACACCACAGGGTTTCACTATGAAGTCCTGACAGACGATCCCGCCGTCCACAAGGCGGTAAAAGACATCCTGTTCGACTTCTTTGACGTGGAAGAACCCTGCGAGGAGGAAGACTACACACAGACGATGGGAGGAATGTAATGATGAATATAAATCGGGAGATGCTGGCATTCCTGCGGAAGCAGTACCCTGCGGGCACACGCATCCGGCTGGACTCTATGCCGGACCCGTACGCGCCGGTGGAGGCCGGTACAACGGGAAAACTGAACTACATCGACGACGCAGGACAGTTCCACATGAAGTGGGACAACGGGCGGACGCTGGCGCTTATCCCCGGCGTGGACAGCTTCACCGTCCTGCCGCCGGAGCTGACCCTAATGAAGCTGTATATGCCCATCACCGCCGACATTTACGAGCGAAATGAGTGGGGAGATATGCCGGAGGAGCCGGAACTGCTGACCGGGCGTGATCTGACGGCGCATGAGGACCATATCCGCAGTGCGCTGGTGAAGTACCGGATGCCGGAGGAGACCACCCGCGGCATCATGCACTGGTACAGAGATCCAGACGGCGTGAACGATAAGGTGCGCTCCGTCACCTTCAACGTGGAACGGCGGGATGGCAGGCTGTGGGGCATCGCGGAATGTCAGATCAGCGGCGAGTTGTCGGCGGCAGAGCTGACCACGCTGAAGGAGTATATTGAAGGACAGGCGTCGGACGGCTGGGGCGAGGGTTTCGAGCAGCATGAGATCGCCGTTGGACGTGGCAGCGAGCTGTATGTGCATCTGTGGCAGGATTACGGTTGGAGCATCCAGACGGAGCAGGAACGCTTCTGCGCCCACTTTGATAAGCTGCCGGAGATGTGCTTCACGCTGCTGCCTGGCACGGGACAGCTCATCTGTATCAAGCGCGGCGAAAGCGGGTACTACCCCAGCGATTGGTCTACCGGTGATGCCCACGAGAACCGCCGTATCGCGGATGAGCAGAACAGAAAGAGGGGTGTGACGCCCGCCCAAGAGGAGGCCATGAAGATCGGCAGCATGTGCGGCTGGGATGTACCCGGTGCAGACCCGGACAACTGTGAGGACATCGTGCAGCGGCGAGGAGGGATGGAGCTTGGATAGAAAGGTTATTTCCATATACATGGGCAATCCCGACAACAGCAATCACGCGGAGCTGGAGCTGCCCGCCACGCCGTGGGAACTGGCGGATGCCATGGACAGACTGCGCCTGTCAGAGGGGCAGGAACCCTATTGGCAGGTGGAGGACATGGGCCGATATGAATTTCTCGCCCCGCACCTTGACGGGTATGATCTGTACCAGTTTAACGCACTGGCAGAGAAGCTCCGTACATTCGGCGATGTGGATGCCGTGGCCTTCGAGGGCTTAGTGCAGATGGAGCTTGACAAGCTGTATCAGAACAACGGCGGTGAGCTGACGCTCCGGCGGGTACTGGATCTGGCATACAGTGCGGACTGCTGCCATGTGGTGCAGGGCATCACAGACGATGCGGCGCTGGGGCAGTTCTACGCGGAGAACGATTTTCTTCCGGATTTGGCAACCGTGCCGGACAGCGTATTGGAAATGCTGGACTACGACAAGATCGGCAGATCGATGCGGGAGGGCGAGGGCGGCGTGTTCACGCCCCACGGCTATGTCATGCAGGAGTCCGAGCTGCGGCAGGCTCCGCCTAATTTGGGCAGACCGCCACGAAAGCCGCCGTATATGATCTACTTCCTCTGCGTCAGCGACGTCCGTGCCGTAAAGCTGTACCTGCCTGCAAAGCAGGCGGAGCTGGACGCCGTGCTGAACTGCCTGGAGGTGGACAGCTGGCAGGAAGTGCGGTTGGAGGATCGTGACGCCGCCATGCCGGAGATGTGGTTCTTCACGGATATGGCTTGCGACAGCATGGAGCAGGTCAACCGCTTCGCACAGTGCCTGACGGAGCTGGATATGAATAGAGAACTGATAAAGTTCAAGGCCGTGGCCGGTCATCTGAACGTCAGAAGCCTGGACGATGCGCTTGCACTGGCAGAGCATCTGGGCGAATACGTCCTTGAGCCGGGCATCCACTCTCTGGAGGGGTTGGCGAGGGAGGAGCTCTCCGTCATCGTGAGCGATCCGGATCGTGACCTGCTGACGCGGCATCTGAACATGGAGGCCTACGGGGCAGACCTGTTGTGGCGAGATCAGGGGCTTTTCAGTGACTATGGCTATATCTGCCGTCCGGATGGACAGCCGCTGCAAGTACCGCGGCAAGGCGTGGACATGACCATGCAGTAAAATTTAACAACAATGGGGCCGCTTTCCGAAAAGGGATGGCGATCCCTCTTTTGCGCCCTTTTCGGTGAACGGTCACCGGAAGGGAGTGCAAGAATGACGAAGGAAACCGTCGCCCTGTATCTGGAAAATGGATTTAAGGGGCGCAGAAATGTGATCAGCAGCCGGGAATTGGAGCGTGTGCTGGGCATCAGCAGGAACGAGCTGCAGCGGCGCGTCAACCGTCTGCGGCGGGACACTGTACCCATCGCGGCAGACCAGCGGGGCTACTACTTCGCGGAAACGGCGGCGGAGGTCTATGATACCATCCGCGGCTTGCAGAAAATGCGCAGCGGACTGGACGCGGCTATCTCCGGACTGGAGCGTGCGTTGGAGAAATTTGATGCGTGACAGCCTGATAAAGCTCATGCCTTGGATGGGCGGTAAGGGACAGCTTATGTGGGCCATACAGATGCTCTTGCCCATCCACTATAAAACACTGGCAGATGTGTTTGGCGGCAGCGGTATCATCACGCTGAATACCGCCGTGCCGAAGGGGTGCCTGCAAATATATAACGACCTGAACCACGACCTGTATAACCTGCTTTTCTGCGTCAAGCACCGCCCTATGGCCCTGACGAAAGAACTGAGCTTTCTCCCTATCAATGCCCGTGATGAGTTTGATGTGCTGCGCAGACAGCTGCAGGGCGAGGACTTCACACAGCTGTATCTGGATGAGGAGCTGCAGCTGGCAGAGCAGATGTTCCCACCGCCGGAGGCGGAGGAGGTCAAGCGGCTGCTGCAAAGCCGTGCGGAGCTGTCGGATGTGCGCCGCGCCGCCGCTATCTACAAGCTGCAGCGATACAGCTATAACGGCAACGGCGACAGTTATGGTGTGAGCTCCTGCGATATACAGCGATTTTTTCGGGATATTTGGGAGTGTTCTCACCGCCTGAAGGATGTAGCACTGGAGAATAAGGATTTCGAGAGCATCATCACCACCCACAATGATCCGCAGACCACGGTCTATTGTGACCCGCCCTATTATGAGGCGGAGCGTTACGCGGTGGAATTCCCACGCAGTGACCATCAACGGCTCCATGATGTGCTGGCGCAGCACAGGGGCTTCGCCATGGTGTCCTATAACAACTGCGACTATATTCGCAGGCTCTACGAGGACTTTTTCATCTATGAGGTGGAGCGTCCCAACAGCCAATCCAAGAAGAAAAATGACATATACCGGGAATACATCATGACCAACTATGACCCCCGTGTTTTTGCATCGCAGATGACGATATTCGGCGATTACAGCAGCAATGGGAAGATATGCCGACTGGTGCATATCCCGGAACGACCTTTGAGAACTTGAGGAGGAACTATCATGAAGAACGAAATGACACTGGACAAGACCGGCCTGACCATCCCCGGCAGTGAGTTGGCAGAATGCGGCATGGCGGGCGTAGATCTGTCTGCCCAGATGACGCACAGCCTTCTGCTGCTTATGCCTCGTGAGATGACAGCGGTGCAGACGGCAGACGCGCTGGCCGGACTGTTTGACGCGGCATCGCAGCTTGTGTCTGCCCTGCTGGACGCCTGTCGTATGCCCTGCTGTAAGGACTGCGATTCGGACGTGAGGGAATTCGACCTCGATGCCGTGCCTGCGCCGATCCGGAAGCTGCTGCTGGATAGCGGCTGCTGCCCGGCCCTGCTGGAATGCTATCTGGAGGAGGGAGATGTGGTCTATGCTGCCGAATGAGGCAATGTACCCCTACACGGCGAAGGAGGCAAGGGACAGGGGCGAGCTGGAGCTGTGGCGTGCCAATTTTCGCACCAACTGTGCCTGTGCCGGGGCGATAGAACTGGCGATCCATCGGGACTTTGACGGAATGCATCTCAAGGACGGCTGCGCCAAAAGCGTTATTGACCAGTACGGCTATAGGCGTGTAGGGTATGTGCTGGCCAACACCTTGCAGCTGCACGCCTATGACGGACGCTACCATGAGACCAATAAGAGATGGAGCAGCACCATCTTCGTGCCCGAGGACGGCGGACACCGCCATACCTTCCTCATAAACAGCCACCCCGCCGTGCTGGACGGCTTCGCCAGTGACTACCGTGCGGAGCTGGAGCAGCTCCAAGCGAATAGCAATCAGGCGATGTCCATGGGTGAAATGACGATGTGAAGGAGGACGCTATGAGATATGTGAAACGTGCAGTGCTGGTCTGCGGCGCAGCGGCGCTGCTCTGCTGGCTGTTTTCCGTGGCGGCTTACGCCACCGGCAGCGGCGATGTGGCCGGTGCAGTGGAGAGCACATGGGCGGCGGCATCAGGGCAGATCAAGACGGTGGTGAACAATGTGGTATTCCCCGCCATCGACATGATCCTCGCCATTTTCTTCTTTGTGAAGCTGGGGACTGAATATTTTGACTATCGGAAGACGGGGCAGTTCGAATGGACAGCGCCGGCCATCCTGTTCGCCTGCCTGGTGTTCACGCTGACGGCGCCGCTGTACATCTGGGACATCGTGGGTGTGTGACCGCGATGTCTGAACATTTTTCGGTTGGCTTTTTGCAGAAAGCGTGGTAAAATAGCATGGAAATGACTGAGAAAAGAGGTGGCACGATGCAGTATACGCTGATGCACAAGAACATCGCAGTCCTCGATATGGAGCTGGATGAGGTGACAAGTTCTATCCAGCGGATCGACGCGGTGTATCGTTCGGAGCATCTTCCTGTGGCAACAGCCTCAAGGCGGGACGGTGTGGATCGTGCCGCGCTCAATGCATGGTGGATTGACCGCTGCATTCCCGCCAGCCGTTCCGGTGTGCGAAAGGCACTGGAAACACTGAATCTGCCCAATACGCAGGTGTTGCTGACACGCTGCTTTGGCCTGAGCCTCTCAGACCAGTACTGGGTCAGGCCCTGGGGCAGCGACCTCCAGTGGGAGCGCATCAACTTCTTTGAAAATCCCTTCTCGGAGGACATCGGTGATGTACTCTTAGGCAAAGCCAAAGAAACGGTAGGTTTTGATTTCAGCTCCCCGGATAATACGTCTGATGGCTACCTGAAAAAGCGGTGGAAGATCATAGACGGGAAGCGGTGTCTGCTGAAAGCAGGAAGCAATCCCTTTATGCAGCAGCCATTCAATGAAGTGATTGCGTCGCTGGTGGCGGAGAAACTGGGTATCTCCCACGTGCCCTATACGCTGCTGTGGGATGATGACACGCCCTACAGTGTCTGTGAGGATTTCGTTGCGCCGGACACGGAGCTTGTCAGTGCATGGCGCGTGATGCAGTCTGTGAAGAAGGACAACAGCACATCGGTCTACCGCCACTACCTGAACTGCTGTGAGGCGTTGGGTGTGGAGGGTATGGAACACGCGGTGGATCAGATGATCGTGCTGGACTACCTTATCGCCAACGAGGACAGGCATCAGAACAACTTCGGACTACTCCGCAGTGCAGATACACTGGAATGGTTGGGCGCCGCACCTATCTTCGATAGCGGCTCCTCCTTGGGGTACGATAAGCTGACACCTCAGATCCTCTCCGCCCGTGCCATTGAGTGTAAACCATTCAAAAAGACGCACCATGAACAGCTCAAGCTGGTGACCTCCTTCGGCTGGATCGACTTTGATAGGCTGAGGGGCGTTGAGCAGGATATCCGGGACATCCTGGATCAGGCCGGTGAATACATGGATGAGAACCGCAAGACCGCTATCATCTCTGCATTCTCCTCCCGGCTTGGGCAGCTGATGGTTTTGGCACAGGTGCAGCGGCAGGAGGATGACGTGGCACAGGATGTGGAACAGGACAGGGCGCAGGACTACGGCTTTAAGATGGAGCTGTGACTTGCAACATAATACGATAACAGGAAGCGCTCTGCTGACGGCAGAGTGCTTCCTGCGTTTATGGAGGTGAGAGCTTATTTTTATTTGGGACTTTGTAGCCGATACGGTGCTGGGTCAGATCGTGGACTGGTTCTACGGTCAGATCGTGGGCTTTCTCGGTAATTTCTTTTCGGAGATGGGAAACATGGGCGCCGAGCTCTTTGAGATGAGCTGGGTGCAGAGCGTGGTGCTGTTTTTCTCCTATCTGGGCTGGGCTCTGTTTGCCACGGGACTGGTGGTAGCCTGCTTCGAGTGCGGCGTGGAGTATTCCGGTGGACGCGGGAATGTCAAAGAAACGGCTTTGAATGCCATCAAGGGCTTTCTGGCCGTTTCTCTTTTTACGCAGGTGCCTGTGCGCCTGTATGTGTTGGCGGTGTCGCTGCAGGCAGACCTGACGGCGGGCATCACCGGCTTTGGCGCTACAAGCATAGGAGATGCGGCAAAAGCGGCGCTGGAGGACTTCAACGCCGTGGAGAGTCTGACCACCGCCACGTCTTTCGCCCTGCGGGGCTTCGGGCCGGTGACCAGCGGACTCATGGTCATCTTCTGCCTTGCGCTCATGGCCTACGCGGTCATAAAAGTATTCTTCGCCAATCTTAAACGCGGCGGGATTTTGCTTATCCAAATCGCCGTGGGCAGTCTGTATATGTTCAGCGTACCACGCGGCTACGGGGATGGCTTCACACAGTGGTGCAAACAGGTCGTAGGACTGTGTCTCACGGCTTTTTTGCAGGCCACCATCCTTGTAGCTGGCTTGATGGTGTTTAAGGATCACGCGCTGCTGGGCTTGGGCTTGATGCTCTCCGCCGGTGAGATCCCACGCATCGCCGGTGCGTTCGGGCTGGATACCACCACGCGGGCCAATATCTCCTCGGCTGTCTACACAGCACAGAGTGCGGTCAGTATGGCACGGACGGTGGTGGCCGCGGCGAAATGAGGATCATCACCATGGGGAGTCTTTTCGACGGCATAGGAGGCTTCCCGCTGGCGGCTATCCACAATGGCGTTGTGCCGCTGTGGGCCAGCGAGATCGAACCGTTCCCCATCCGCGTCACACAGGAGCGCCTGCCGGGGATGCTGCATTTCGGAGACATCACGAAGCTGCGGGGCGATGAGCTGCCGCCGGTGGACATCATCTGCGGCGGCAGCCCCTGTCAGGATTATGCCGAGGAAATAGTTATTCCGAAGTCATTGCATAGAGTCTTGTAAAACAAGGATTCTCCGCAAAAACTTCGGAATAACAAAGCGGGCCTCATTTTATATAATGTGGACATGCAGACAACCGTCTGGCACCACAAAATATAAGGAGGGCCTATGGAACTGATTGAATTAGACGCAACTGCACAGCGTGCCCTGGAGTTGTTAACCAATGCGGGGATGAGTGATGGAAGCATATACGACTATACTCATACAGGCTTTGGCAGCATACTTCGACATTTTCACACAAAAGGCATACTATATGCTACAGCAGAAATGCTCGATAATTTTTTGCTGGAGCAACGCGTGCTTTTGGACCAAGGAGATATCTCACAATGGAAATGGGGACTTGTCCGCAGGAGTTGTGAGCTTCTGAAACAATGTGCTGCAATGAATTCTATTGATTTGCCTGACCTTCAGCCATGGGACCCTGTATGGAATCGTCCAAAGCAAATCATCCAACACGACGCACCGACGGCGAAACAGTTTGCCGAATCGGAAAATATTTATGTGCTTGTCTGGATGGTCAACAAGCGTATGGAACAACTTGGCCTTTCGGAAAATACGGTTCGCCATTACACGGAAGAGGGATTAGCCGTCATTTTGAAAAAGCACTATGATTCTGGTACAGAAAGTTACTCAGACAAACTTATATCCCAGCTTACAGAGGAGCGAAGACTGCAATATGAGCAAGGGGAGGTTGGCAGAACTACTTATCAGAATTTGCGCAAAGCGGCGGCGATGCTCCAGGAGTTCCGCCTGACAGGGAAAATCACGCTGGAAAGGATTCCTAATTGGGGACGGCGCGAAGTTATTCCTCAGCACAAAGCGATTCTGGATAAATTCAGTGCGCATGTCACAACGCAGAGCAACTGGGCTGAAAGTTCCGTTAGCACAGTTACAAGTGTGGCTCGTGTATTTTTGCTTGAATTAGAGGACCATGGAATAGTCTCCATTGAAACTGTCGCAATGATGGATATTGCCACATGCGTTACAAGAATGCTTGGACGATACACTGGTGGAATGAGATCTGCTCTTTTTGGCATTCGGACCTTTCTGCGATTTTTATATGAGGCCGAGATCACTGCGGATAATTTTTGCAAAACACTCCCGGAATTTGTTTGCCCTCGGAAGAACTTTCGTGAAGGATTTTCCGATGATGAATTGGAACGTCTACTTTCTCAGCCAGATATCACATCTGCGGTCGGGAAAAGAGACTACGCTATGATGGTTTTGGCAGTGCAAAGCGGCTTGCGGTCTTGCGACATCATACGGCTCACATTTGACTGCATCAATTGGAGAACGAGGGAAATTCGTGTTGTTCAGCACAAAACAGGACAACCAATCGTAATTCCTCTTGAACCGGAAACAGGCAACGCTATAGCAGATTACTTGTTAAATGGGCGCCCCAAGAGTTCACTACCGCAAATTTTCCTCTGTCACGTCGGCGCTGTCCGTGCTTTGAAAAGTCGAACCGGAAGTGCAATTGTCTCCAAATACATGAAGGGCGCAGGAATTCATTCCGGGTATCGCGGATTTCACAGTTTCCGGCGCACCTTCGCTACAAATCTGCTCCAGAACGAAGTGCCAATTGAGTTGATCCAACAGATGCTGGGTCAAACTCATATTGATTCAGCAAAGCCGTACCTGTCCATTGACGAACAGGGACTGAAGCGATGTGCATTGCCCCTGCTCTCTCATGGAAAGGAGGTAGGGAACTAAAATGATGTACACCTTTAAGAGTTGTTTTGCATCTCAGATCGAGGATTTCATTGCTCAGAAAAACGCTCTGGGGTTTGGTTATCTGGAGTCCTCCCGTCTCCTGCGAGACTTTGACCGCTCTTGCCTGACGCATTTCCCGGAAGAAAATACACTGACCAAGGAGCTTTGCTTAGCTTGGGCCACGAAAAAGGATACCGAAGGCAACAATACCTTCCGCAACCGTATGATGCCGGTGCGCGAGTTTGCCAGATACTTAAACCGCAACGGCGAAGCTGCTTACATTCTGCCGCCAGACATTGCCAGGAAAGATGCGCCGTATGCCCCGTACATCTACACCGAGGCCGAAATCCTGGCCATTTGGGATGTTTTCGACCACTTGAAACCGAGAGGTGGTTTCCCGGTGCGGCAATTTGTGATCCCAGCTATGATAAAGCTGATGTACTGCTGCGGCCTGCGTCCATCTGAGGCCAGAAGGCTTCATGTAGACGATGTGGATTTGGACATTGGGCGGCTGAACATTATGGAGAGCAAACAGCACAGGAGCCGTATTGTTATGATGGCGGATGATGTGACGAAGATGCTCTCAGATTGCAATGCCGTTGTGACTTCCGCTATGCCGGAACGCGAGCCGTTCTTTCCCAACTCTGAGGGCGGTTTTTACGGGAAGAGAGGGCTGGAGAAGACTTTCCGCCTGGTTTTGAAGAAAGCAGGTGTTACGGGAACCGGCCGACGTTCCCCGCGTCTTTATGACTTTCGTCATACTTTTGCCACCCACAGGCTGTACCACTGGATGAACGAGGGCAAAGATCTGAACGTTATGATTCCCTATCTGAGTGCGTACATGGGCCATGCGCAACTCTCGGACACCTATTACTACATTCATTTAGTTCCTGGCTTGTTGGAGGAAATGTCCGGGTTCATGTTTTCTTCTGCCGAGGCATTCTTGCCGGAGGTAGGAAACGATGAGTGATTTCTTTGATGCAATCCGGCGTTTTCTGCTGGACTATCTGCCCAAGCAGCGCTGCCTTAGTAAAAATACGATTCTCTCCTACAGACAGACACTCAATATTTTCGTGGCTTATATGAGGGATGAGATAGGGATTGGAGCTGCTGAGCTGACCTTCTCTCGTGTTGACCGGGACGTCATTCTTAACTTCCTAACCTGGCTGGAAAAGGCGCGGGGATGTAGTGTCTCTACCCGCAACCAGCGTTTAATGGCATTGCGGTCTTTCCTGGACTTCGCTGGACAAATCGATTGTACGCAGACGTCATTGTATCTTTCTGCCTGCAATATTCCCTCCAAGGAGGCTCACGGGCGAATCGTTGAATTCCTGACCGAACCGGCGTTGACCGCGCTACTTCAACAGCCCAATCCTTCCAGGCAGAAAGACCAGCGGAATCTTGTATTCATGATCCTCATGTATGATACCGCTGCCCGATGCAGTGAGCTTCTCAATATGAAGGTCTGTGACCTGCGTCTTGACGCAAAACATCCAATTGCGTACTTGCATGGTAAGGGACGAAAAACCCGTACAGTGCCGTTGCTGAACAGAACAGTCCAACACTGCAAACAGTATCTGAACAAATTCCATCCCAACAAGGATGACTACAGTGAGGCACCGTTGTTCTATACCGTGATCCATGGGAGGCAGCAAAAGATGTCTCCCGATACGGTAGCAGCATTCTTTGCGAAGTATGGGAGCATGGCAAAGGCGGTTTGTCAGGAAGTTCCTGAACATATCCATCCGCACATGATGCGGCACACACGGGCGATGCACTTATACCAATCCGGGATGCCCATGGTACTTCTTTCCCAATATCTTGGCCATGCACAGGTTGAGACAACAATGATCTATGCTTATGCGGATACCGAGATGAAACGTGCCGCAATTCAGAAAGCTGATGCTGTCCGCGGAACCAAGCCCGTACCGGATGAGATTTGGGCTGATAACGAGGAAATGATTTTGAAGTTATCTGGTCTGCTCTAATCCTATTGTTCTATATATGCCGATTATGTTATTCCGAAGTTTTTGCTGGTAACGCCTTGTACTACAGGGTTTGCAGCGATTACTTCGGAATAACTATTTCCTCGGCATAATCCTGATTATTCCGAATTCGGGATAACCAGGACTTATCCGTGGCTGGAGCGAGGGCGGGACTCGCCGGTGAGCGAAGCGGCCTTTTCATGGAGCAGATCAGGATCGTGAGGGAGATGAGGAATGCAGATATACTACGAGGGCGAACAGGCATCCATGTTCGACCCCGCTTCATGTGCTGGGAAAACGTTCCGGGAGCCTTCTCCAGCGGAAAACGGAAAGGCGAGGACTTCCGGATCGTCCTGGAAGAAACGCTCGGAATTGGTATACCAGGAATTCATGTTCCTGAAGATCACCCTTGGGGATGGCGATATTCTGGGGCAGCCATATTGGGAGATATTGTCTCCCTATGTTGGCGAGTCCTCGACGCTCAATACTGGGGTGTGCCCCAGAGTCGCAAGAGGATCTTCCTTGTGGCAGATCTTGGAGCCCCATCCTCATCGAAAATACTTTTTGAGCAGGAAAGCCTGCCTGGGCATCCTCCGTAGAGCACGGAAGCGCGGGAAGGTGCTGCCTGCGCCGCTGCATCTGGCGCTGGAGATGCAAAGCGGACTGCGGATGATAGACCTGATGACACTGGCGCAGCTGGGGCTCATCAAGGCTTACCATATCAACCAGCGGAACGAGGGCATCGACCTGGGCAGTACCGCAGGCGCATTGATGGCCACCTCCAACTTGCAGATGCAGACATTTGTGGCCGGCACATCGGTGGCCTTTGCGGCAAACCAGCGGGATGAAGTCCGTGATCTGGGCGATAAAGCCGGCGCGTTGGGTGCGCAGCCGGGGATGAAGCAGCAGACGTTTGTCGCCGGCTTCTCCGCTGGTGCAGGAGCCAGTGCGGGCGGCATCGGTTACCGCGAGGGCGTTGCGCCGACACTGAAGGCCGGCGGCAGCGGAAACAGTATGCCAACCGTCCTGTGCATCAACGATCAGGGTGGCGAGCGTATGGACGTGACGGTAGATAAAACCGCCACGCTTCGGGCGCAGATGGACAACCACCAGCCGCTGATATTTGAGAGCCACGGTATGGACGCTCGCTATCGACAGATGGGCAGTGTGGCTCCGGCCATGTCGGCACGCTGCGGCACCGGCTTTTCTGAACCTCGTGCACACGATACAGATTCACACGATTGACAATGCAGAGGAGGGACACTGGTAAGAGTGTCCCTCCCGTATCGTGTTTTGTGAGAGAAACCTTTATAATGCATTTGGGCGATTAGTCCAAGTGAATTGTAACAGGAGGAAAATAATGCGGGAAGAAAAAACATTTCGTGTAGTTGTTTTTCGTTTCGAGACGGATGCCAGTACCAATTATACACGGTATATGATTACGAAAAATTATATGCCGTTTTTCCCTGGCAACCAATGGCTCGAACTGAAAAGCATACGAAAGACGAGCACTGGAAAGGAATATGCAAAGAAGCTTGTAGCGTTTTTGAACTGGTTGGATTCAAGAAAGGTCACATACGAAAATGCGACAAATCACCATGTGCGAGAGTTCTTACATGAACTCGTATTTGGTAACTTGGCGGACGAAAAAGTACTATCACTACAGTCATCGGTGGGATATTCAACATTAACAAAGTATGTCACAGTCATCACGGGTTTTTATGGCTGGCTGGATGATATGCGACAGACAGAGATGCTTTGGAAGAAAAAATCCGTACAGGCGAATTGCTCTTTTCTGTATGGACAAATCTATTCACGGGAGTATAGATATTTGATTGACGGATATGCTGCCAGGCTTAAGTCCAGTCGTGATTACACCAAATGGTACGACAAAGCAACAAAAGAGTTGCTATGTAGAAACTTCAATACTCTGCGGGATGAAGCGGTGTTGCGCCTCACCTTCGAGGGATTTCGAATCGATGAGGTTCTTAGCGTTACGCTTGACAGTTATGATGCCATAGAACAGCTTGTACAGCCAACAAGGTCAAAGGGACGAGCTAATGCCAGAAATGGAGAAAATAAACTCAGGCTTGTTGCCCTCCCCAAGAAAACCTGCGAGGTTATAGACAAGTACATCCAGACTGAAAGGGCGGATGCCGAGAGTGAGAGCGGCAAACTCAGTCAGTATTTATTTATAAATCTGAACTCCGGAAAAAGACAAGGCCTGCCTATGTCTTATCATAATTACCTAAAGATATTAAAGCGGTGTGCCACTCGTGCCGGGCTCGATGCGGCGAAAATACGAACCCACAATGGGCGCAGCACAAAAGTTATGGAATTTCTTGAACATCAGTCCCTCCATCCAGAAGACAATATTACCGATGGCATTATCATGGAAAGCCTCGGCTGGAGGAGCTTTTCATCTATCGATCATTACAGGAATCATAATAATCCCATCATAGCAAAGTCAGTCATGGAAAAGCTGCATAGGGGTGGTGAGGAAAATGAGTAAAGCAAAGCCGCTCACTGCTGAACAATGCGAAGCCGCAAGAGAGGCCATGCTTACGGGACACAGTTTGTCAAAAATATCCAGATGTGCAGGGGTTGTTGCTACGATAGAGTATATGCTTAAAGACATACGCTTACTGGAAACATATTTGCAGAGGATGGCCTCTGCCATTACCCAGAAGCGAGAACAGATATCCCATAGTGCATTGTTGCTTTCAATGTTCCATTACGAAATGTCTTCTCTGTCGCTATATGATCCAGCATTCAAGGAAATGCTTCTTAAGGCTGTGGAGCAGGAACGTATTATCCAACGGAAACTTTTCGTTGCAGGTAATTCTACAGAAGTGACACCTTACCGTGATGTTTGGAAGTTATATGAGCCGTATGGGAATGTATTACGGCTCAAACGGCTTGATTTCACAGCCATCAAACGGCCTTCTCTGCGGTCTGAGGTGAAATATTATTTCTGTTATCTATTTGAACAAAGAGGGAAAGTTTATGTGCCTCTTTTTGATGCGTGTAAGCTGGCAATCAACACACTTGCAGATATTGCGCCGGAGGTCATATATTTTGCGGATATAACGGAAGGTCACATCAGGACACTGGTTTTAGCCCTTGAAGCAATGCGGAAAAATGATGGAGAACCATTGTCTCAATATTACATTGCAAAATCCGTAAACGGTCTAAAACGGATCATGTGTTACCTCATGAGCACTGAACGGGACACACAAATTAGAGCGCCAAGGCCGCGCACCAATCCGTTTGATATTGTTACATTTCACAATCTTCGCCAGTTTAACACACCTACCGAAATCATTCCGGAAGAAGTGGTGGAGCAATTGGACTTGCATCGAGAAGAAATGCCCTGTCAATACAGGCTGCTATACGATTTATTCATGAATACAGGACTGAGATTGAAAGAAGTGTACCTTCTTGAAGAAGACTGCATTGAAGAATCTCGATACCCTAATGTCTGCCAACTGAAATATATTCCGCATAAAACACTAAGTGCAAGACATCGACGCGGAGCTGGGGACTACCACAGGATCATGATACCCAAAGATATAGCTGGAAGGCTTTCCCAACATATCATTGAGGATGCTGAGGAAAGAAAAATAGCGGGGACATCGTATATTTTCCGAAGCAGAAGGTATGGGTATGAGAGAGCAGTTATTGACTCTCAACCATTTGTCAAATGCATCCGTGGGATTATCAGAAAGTATGATATATGCGACGAAAATGGAGAACTCTGGCACTTCACCATTAAACAATTCCGTAAAACCCTGGCTGTTAGGTTAATTGAAAACGGAGCGACTACTGTTGAATTAGCTTATTGGCTGGGGCACTTATGCAGCGACACGGCGGCGAAATATTATGCTGAAGTTCGTAAGAAAAAACTGGCGGAGCTAAATACTGAATTTTTCAGAAGCAAGTTTGAGTTAATCATGACCGGCGAACAGCTTGAAAATTATACGCAAGAAGAACGTAGGCTCCTGTACACGGATTTTTGCCTTGGTCAACGACGTGTGGAACTTGGATTTTGTGTTCGGAAGGTGGCAGATGGGCCGTGCGCGGACCGATGCAGCCTTTATAATTGTGTGAATTGCCGCAACTTATGCACTGGAAAACAGTATCTTCCATATTGGAAAGGTCTTCTACAGGAACAGGAGAAACTTTTAGACCGGCTGGCAGAGGTATATAAGTCGGAGAGCATTACGGATTATTCAGAATACCTGGAGTACAAACAAGAACACCGCCTGTTGGAGTCCTACCAAAGCGTCGTAAATATGATTGAGAAAGAAGGTTGTATATGAGCAGTGCTGTCATTGCTGAAAACTATAGTGCAGCAAAGTTAAAAGAATATATCTGCTTTGTCGAACAACTTGGCTCCAATATACACTTTCACGAAAACAAGTGGGTGTGCAGTAATTTGCGCCGCAGTCCAGCAGAAAGAAGTTGTATGTTCACATTGTACTTTGACAGGATTCCGGCACTACACAGAGAAACAGTAAAGAGCTTTGCCGCCATCAGCCTTATACGAGGGAAAAAGATATCTACCGTCAAGTCGTATGTGATGGATCTCATCCGATTTTTTGATTTCTGGTCACTTGATAAAGGCACCTTGCCGTTGAGCGGTTGCGATGAATTTGCCGTGGCCGACTTCTATCATTACCTTGAGAAAACGGAGTTTGCAGAAGCGACCCGCATTGGGATCTGGTCATCATTGAGCATATTTTTTGAAACGATGAATGATATTGATGGTGCAAGGAGTAAGAATCCATTTTCTGTATCCCCTTATCGCCACCAACGCAGGTACGATGCAAAGTATATTCCAGAATCAATTGCGATTCAATTAGATACTGCATTTAAGAACGATGAGATCGCGCTCTATCTTCGGTGCGTCTATTGGTTGCTAAGGCTAATACCTTCGCGTATCGGAGAAATCCTTGGCATGAAGATAGATTGTCTAAAAAGGTTTAACGGACAGTATGTTTTGTTTATTCCCACATGGAAGCAGAATGGGGGTTGGCAGCAACCAGCCATACGAAGTATTCACCTGGAGGACAAAGGAATTGCTGGATACCTTATAGGACTAATAAAAGAGCAGCAGGAAACGGCGCGTCAGATCCAGAAGTTTCTGCCAGAAGATAAAAAAGGAATGCTGTTTTCATACCGACAGAGTTATTGCCGTAAAGGAAAACCCACATATTCTACCAAGCTCTGCTTTGTGGCATCAATATTTACTGTCAACGACCATTTTCGAAAGATATGCCGTCGTTACAACATTTCGGATGAAACGGGAAATGTCTATGTGGTGACAACGCACCAGTTTCGCCATAACGGCATCACAGATCGTTTGGCAGCCGGTTTCACCGCTGCCCAGATAGCTGAGATGACAGGCCATCACGGAGATGCCATGATCTTTAACGCCTATGCGCATTTGAATCTTATGCCAGAAACGATCCGTGAAAAGCAGAATTATGTATTAGCTGAACGGCAAGAATCGGATAAACGGTATGTGCTATTTGGCGGACGAATCCTTAATATGGATGAGCAAGTGGAACAGCGGCTGATGAAAAACCTCAGAGCCCATCGCGTCCGTGGGGGTATATGCAGCGATATTACAACTTGCAAAAGTGATATGTGGAATTGCCTTGAATGTAAGGCATTTGTGGCCGATACAGAACAAACAGAATACTATCGCGAACAGACAGCTCTTTGGCGTGAAAAACAAGTACGTTTTTCGGCATTTCCAATCATTTGTGAAAATGCGAAAAGAAATGCGGGCCTGTTTGAATCCATACTAAAATCAATTGAAACGGATGTGCAGAGAAATGAAGCGAACAATACCTAAATCCCTCGTCCAGCGGCAGGAGAAAACTCGCAAGGACACCGTAGAAATGGTAACACAAGCAATTCTTGTCTTGGAGTCCCAAGGCTACAATATCAAAATCAAGGATCTGATAAGCGTAACCGGTCTGTCCCGTTCCGTTTTTGCCAAACCTCATATTCGCGAAGTGCTGGTAGAATACGGAATCATTCAAACACAAACTCCTGAGAAAACCGCAGGTGCCGAAAGCACACGCAGGATGGATAGGTTGATTGCGGAAAAGAACGGTTATATCCAACGGCTTCTCCATGAAAACGAGCAGTTGCGTTACGAGGTCGAACTTCTGCGTGGAAAAGTACATATCCTCACGCACAAGGCTGCAGCGCAGGGCGAGGAACTTTTCTAAACAAATGTAATGATAGCACGATGTGAACCGGAATGTTTTCATCGTGCTATTTATTATATAAAAAATTTGTCCCACAAGCAAGGACACAACAGAAAGGAGAATGTAATCGTGTCAACAGAAAAGATAAGAAAAACGGGTGGTAACAATGTACCGCTTGTGGGGGAGCAGGTTTACTGCCTTGCGGGGAATACGATAGACCGCGAGCCGGAGAACGGCGGCAATGGCATCGGGTATCAGGAGAATGTGGCCTACACACTGACCGGCTTTGACCGGCACGCGGTATTCCGCCGCCAGCGTGTGGATGCATTTACCACCGACGAGATCGCCGGTACCCAGAGCGCACGGCAGAGCAAGGACGCAACTGACCTGATACTCCATACCTGCGAGCTGATGGGTGATGAGGATCTGCCCATTCTGCTCATCCGCCGCCTTACGCCGTTGGAATGTGAGAGGCTGCAGGGCTTTCCGGATGGCTGGACAGATATCCCCGGCGCGTCTGACAGCGCACGATATAAGGCGCTGGGCAACAGCGTTTATTGGGACAAAGCCATTATGTTAATGATGGGCACAAAAATGGCATGAATACAAGGCTTCTTGGGATTTTACTGCACATAATACTCCACATTTCAACCTTTAATCATAGCAGCTAAAACCTTTAAAGTAAGGGCTTACTTTTTCCGCTTGTTCAAGTAGAATTGTCATTGTAATAGGAGAAATTTCTACATGAAGGGCGGTGGGTATATTGCCAAACAAGCTAATCAAAGACCTCATTGACAAAGGTGCAGTAACTCTAAAAGAACAGGGATATTCCATACGCAGTAGAGAATACACCCTATTGACATGGAAGCAATTTCAAGAGTTCTGCAATAAAAAGGGATATGAAACATATTTGCCCTCGCATAAAGATGAATTCATCACAGAACTCGGCAAGTGCACTCCACCTTTAAGGCAGTCCACAATTGACCGCAAAGCCGGAAGCATGAAAATGCTTGATCTGCTTGCCACCAAAGGTACCTGGGGAAAGGGGATGCTCAATCCTCTGCAAGAGTTGTTGCCGGAATTCAACTCCTTTCTTGATGCGCAGGAAGAATATCTCATCAAAACCGGTTATTCAGAATGCACCAGAGAAACGATGCGAAATTATATCTCCGTAGTTATGCGGTACTTTCAGAATGCTGGTATAACAAAGCTGGAAGAACTTAACAGCTCACATGTCTCGGCATATCTGCTGACTCTGAGAGGCCATGCAAAAAGTACAGTGCGTTGTGAACTCAGCCGACTGCGGAAGTTCCTGTCGTATCTGTATCTGCTTGGATATACATCCGAAAATCTTGCACCTCATGTACCTGAATATCGTCTGGGACAAGCACAGAGCATAATTAAAATCTGGGAGTCAGAGGAAATCAATGCAGTATTGGAAACCGTGAACAGAGCCAGCCCAAAAGGAAAACGAGACTATGCTTTCATTACTATTGCCGCTGAACTTGGTGTGCGAAGCAAAGATATCTGCAATTTGAAGTTGTCCGATATTGACTGGGAGCTTTGTTCAATCTCCTTTGTGCAAAGCAAGACGGGCAAGCCGAACACACTTCCTCTCAGCGAAAAAGTGGGATCTGCTATTATTGACTACCTGCATATTCGTCCGCAAACAAAATGCGAATACCTGTTTGTCAGTTTGAACCCTCCATATGGCAAGATGAAATCAATCCATTCAGCGTTCCATAGGTATGTCGCGCGTTCAGGGGTAAAAGTGCCAATTCATGCGCATCACGGCCTGCATTCTCTTCGGGCAACCGTTGCGACAAAACTGCTATCTGCCGATGTGTCTCCAGATATCATTTTTTCATTTCTTGGCCATTCGGACCGAGAATCTCTGGGACATTACATCCGTCTGGATATTGAAAACCTGCGTGAATGCGCCCTGTCGTTTGAGGATGGTGATCTCTTATGAGCAGAACTTACGAGTACAGAAGCGGACTGGCAAGTCAAATAAGTGCTTTTATTGCAGAAAAGCGGGCCTGCGGATGTAAGTGTGAAAAAGAAGCCAAAACCTTTCAAACATTGGACCGGTTTCTCGTAGAACAAGGAATCAATACTCCAGTGTTGCCGGAATTGGTCGTTGAGAAATGGATTGAAAAGCGGCCCAATGAAAAGCGTAAAAATCAAAAATGGCGGCTTAATTTCACAAAACGCTTTGCCAAATATCTTCAATTGAATGGCTATGCCGCGTACTACCCCGAACTTACCATTTCATCTCGAGATGATGCTGACTTTTCTCCCTGCATTTTTACGAGCGATGAGTTGGCACGTATTATGAAATATTTTGAAACGATGGTTCCAAGCAGGCAATGCCCTACTGCGCACCTTGTCTTTCCTTTGCTGTTTAAGACTCTGATCTGCTGTGGATTACGTGCCGGAGAGGCAACCCTGCTCCGTGTAAAAGATGTAGATCTTATAAACGGCGTTTTGCAGATTTGGGAAACAAAGCATGACAAACCAAGATATGTTCCTCTGTCTAAAAGTCTGTGGGCGGACTACGAACAATATTTTGAAGAAATCCATGCGGAAAGTTCTGGTAACAACTATTTCTTCCCCAATCCCCGAAAAAGCTGCTACCATACAACCACAGTCTACAACCGGTTTCGGGATGCGCTATGGCATTGTGGAATTGCGCATAAAGGACGTGGATACGGTCCGAGGGTTCATGACCTTCGTCATACCTTTGCCGTTCGTTCTATGCAAAAGCTGAAAAAATCCAAGAGCGACATCGTGACTACACTTCCATACCTTTCGGCGTATCTCGGCCATTGCAACATGAGTGCGACGCAAATCTATCTGCATTTAACAGCGGAATGTTACCCTGAATTTATTCAAAAGCAGTGCGATTATCTTGACGATACGATTCCAACGTGGGAGGCGCCGAATGAAAACTGCTGATTTTGCCGCACATTTGACGGAGTTTCTTTCCCATTACCTGCCCGAACTTAAAAATATCAGTACGAACACGATTTCATCATACTGCGATGCATTTCGGCTATTCCTTGGCTATTGCCAGGATGTAGAGGGGATGAGGATTGAAAAGCTTTCCATAGATGATCTGACGCCGGAACTCGTTGACCATTTTTTGCAATGGCTGAGGATAGAGCGAAACAATGGAACC
>OLRO01000526.1_pt1 | contig 28276 bp, 23 predicted proteins | sample 1673131 | NCBI WGS metagenome assembly OLRO01 (sample SAMEA3136757, study PRJEB25190) | human gut metagenome | biome: human gut; feature: human-associated habitat; material: faeces | place: Austria | collected 2013 | reverse complement strand
AGTATATACAAGTTACACCAAATGGTATAAAATGGAGAGGTGAATACTACAAAAAGCAACAATAATCTTAGTGTGTTTACTATTCAATATGTCTTTGTAAACAATAATTTGTAAAAGTCCATCTTTGGTTCGAGTGTAAAATAAGCTGTGTTCTACTACAATGGGTAAACACAGTTTATTTACATTTTATTTCTTTATTAGGGCATAGTTATCCCGATTTTCTTTTTTAGGTTCATTGCCAAACGAATCTATCAGAACAATATGGTTGGCATCCCTCACCTTATAGAATTTATTGTCACCACATGAAGGATGCACAAGCATCAGGATGTTGTAGTCAAGCACTTGGAAAGTTCCTCTTAACCTTTCCTGCTCGTTCTGCTTTTCTTTGAATGTCTGTATCAACAAGTAGGTACCATCAGCATTTAACGTGAGTGTTGTTTCAACATCAGGCGGTAATACACCGTAATATGTTCCAGTAATAGAATCCAAGCCAGAGGCTAATGGTGAGGTCATCAATCAAAGAACAGTGCAAGTGTTTGTGCCATACAAGTATTTGTATCTTTTCGATGAGCCAAGGATGGCTCATGTATCTTTCGAGGGCAGCAACAATGCATCTTATAATTGCGACATCATACGCCATAACGCCGAACTCAGACATAGGGAAGATGGCAATTATTTTATGGCTATAGCCACAATGTGCACACAGGAGCAAAATGTCCCATGTTCCATTGAGAACACTTGAATCATCTTGGTTCGGAGAGAAATCTCAATATCTTGGATAGCCTTGAATATAAGTTGGCGTAGTTCATATACCCATATAAAAAGCGAAGTCCCACCATGGTACGCATCGTTGAGAGGCGTGGTGGGATTTGTTGCTGCAAAAATACGCTTTTTTGTCGGAATCTCCAAATGTTTTCTTAGAAAACTGCATTTCATGCATGGGATTTTACACAAAAAGTTCTAATTGCCATAAAAATCTCATCGTAATTCATTGGATATTTAGAAAATTATCGTATCTTTGTCTCCGAATTAAGGCGTTCTTTGTATATTGCAAAATACAGAAACGAGCAGAAGTCCGCTCGTTTCCATATTGTTACCTATATAATATAGGCAAACGCCCAAGTTCTTGATATTCAATCAAAGTCCTATTTAGAGCGAGTTAGATTCGTTAACTTTTTAGCCCATTTTCTATCTTTTTTACCACTAAACGGCCCAAAACAGAGACTTTTAAATCTTCTTCTTATAGCAGCGATGACGGCGATGCTGTTCGCTCTCCAGATACTGCCACTGGCTCTGAACACCGGTATTGGTCTCCATCTGCGGCATTGCCTCAGCCCATTTAAAGCCATAATGGTGATACTGCTCTATCAGATCGGCAAAAATAAGCGCGTTAGCTCCCTTCTTGCGATATTCCGGAAGAACACCAATCAAGAGCAAATCTACCGTATCCGTCTTGTGCCACTTCAGAACCTTCAGCACCTTCAGCCAACCCGTAGGGAAAAGCTTGCCATCGCCTATCTCGCGCAGCGCATCGGTAAACGAAGGGAAGGAAACACCAAAGGCTACCAGCTTGTTGCCAGCATTGCCATCTACCACACCCGTTACCAGGTTCAAGTCAGCCTTCTTGATATAAGTATTTACATATTCGTCTATCTGCTTCTCCGTAAGCTGCTGGAAATCATAGAGATTCTTATAAGTTTCGTTCAAGATTTCGAACACCTTCCTGCCCATTCCTCCCGAGGTCAGTTCCCGGCGGGTAAACTTATGAACATGCAGATTATATCGGCTCTCTATCATCTGGGCAGTCTTGGCAAACTTAGCCGGTGTCACTTCCGGAATCCTGATGCGGTACTCCAGCCAGTCGTTATCCTTCTCATAGAGCGGAAAACTCTCCAGATGCGTCTTGTAATAAGGATAATTGTAATTGATATACATCGTAGACTTCCGATCGAAGCCCTCGATGAGCAAGCCCTCACGGTCCATATCCGTAAATCCGAGCGGACCTACGCATTCGTTCATTCCCTTGCTCTTGCCCCAGTTTTCTACCGCGCGCAACAAAGCACAGGAAACCGCTACATTATCCACGAAATCGAACCAGCCGAAGCGAACCTGCTTCTTGTTCCACTCTTCGTTGGCACGATGGTTGATAATGCCAGCAATTCTACCTACGATACGAGCCTCGCTGTCAACCGCCAGGAAGTATTGAGCCTCGCAGAATTCGAAGGCAGGATTCTTCTTTGGGTCCAGCGTATTCATCTCGTCGAAACGCAAAAAAGGAATGGCAAACTTATGGCCTCTGTAGAGATCATAATGAAACTGAATGAAGGTTTTCAGCCCTTTTTTAGTCGTTATCGGTATGATTCTTATCTCATCATTCATTAGTATATTGTTTTATGTATATATATTCAATTGCGGTGCAAAAATACAATAAATTTATGAATAATGCAACTCTTTTCTTATAAATTCATAAAAGTTTGTTCATAATTGTCCAACTTTGTGGATATTTATGTACCTTTGCAGGTTGAAATGCCCCAAAAGAGCATCATAAAGTTATGAAGAAAGAGAAAAGAGACAACTATACGTTCCTCACTCATGCCCCTGTGCATCATGTGATTTTTACGATGGCCATACCAACGATTATCAGTATGCTGTCGACGAGTATGTACAATCTCGCCGACACCTATTTCGTGGGCAGCATCAACACGCAGAGTGTGGCAGCGGTAGGCGTTTCCTTTGCAGCAATGGCTGTGATTCAGGCGATAGGTTTTTTCTTCGGTCACGGAGCAGGCAATTATGTTTCGCGACAGTTGGGCGCCAAGCATACGGAAGAGGCACAGAAGATGGCAACCACGGGCTTTGTACTGAGTTTTCTTACCGGTCTCCTCATCGCCATTCTGGGTCATCTTTTCCTCACACCGCTCTGTCTTCTGATGGGTTCTACGCCCACCATTCTTCCCTATACAGAACGTTATCTGGGCATTATCCTGCTGGGTGCTCCCTTTATGACCACCTCGCTTACGCTGAATAATCTGATGCGATTTCAGGGCAATACGATGTATGCGATGAAGGGCATCATGTCGGGTGTGCTGCTCAATCTGATTCTGGCTCCTCTGCTCATTCTCTACTTCCAGCTGGGCATTACCGGAGCCGCCGTAGCCACTCTCACCAGCCAGTGTTTCGGCTGCGCCATGCTCTTCTGGATGACGCATAAAGGCGAGAACATCCGCATCCGTCTCAGCAATTTCACCCCTACCCGCGCCTTTGCCAAGGAGATTATCTTCGGCGGAACCCCTTCGCTGTCAAGACAGGGACTGGGAAGTATTGCTACGCTGATGCTCAATGTGGCAGCAGGTGCGTTTGGCGATGCAGCCATTGCGGGCATGAGCATCGTTACCCGCATCTCCTTCTTCACCTATGCGATGGTCATCGGTCTGGGTCAGGGATTCCAGCCGCTCTGCGGATTCTGCTACGGCGCCAAACTCTATGGGCGCGTAAAGGAAGCCTTCTTTTTCTGCATCAGATGCGGCACGGTTTTCCTCGCCGTCTGTGCCCTTCTCGGCTTCATCTTCTCAACTTCCATCATCAGCATCTTCCGCGATGATGCGGCGGTTGTAGCCGTAGGTTCGGTGGCTTTGCGATGGCAGGTGCTCAGTTTTCCGCTCGTAGCCAGCATTGTGCTCACCAACATGCTGATGCAGACCATCCGTAAACCGGTGAGAGCCAACATTGTAGCGGCAGCACGAAGCGGACTTTTCTTCATTCCGCTCATCTTCATCCTCCCCTATTTCTTCGGACTGCTGGGCGTGGAGATGTGTCAGATGTGGGCAGATTGCTGCTCGTTTGCCGTTGCGGTTCCGATAGCCTGGAGCGCTTTCAGGGATATGAGAAGAGAGCAGACGGAACTTGGGAAAAGCCACTAGAAGATAAGAAGATACTAGAAGATAAGAGAAAATACTTGAGATAAGAGAAATGGAGAAGACATATTACATAGGATTGGACGTTGGCTCTACGACAGCCAAAATAGCCGTTATCGACAGCGATAACCAGGTAATTTACTCAAAATACGAACGCCACAACGCTCGTGTCAACGAACTTGTGTCGCAATATTTCGATGAGATTTTAGCCCTTACCGGCGATGCAGAGGCAAGAATCTGCGTAACGGGAAGTGTAGGAATGGCTACTGCCGAACAGCTCCAGGCGGAGTTTGTACAGGAGGTGGTGGCTGCATCGGTCTATGCCCGTACGGCTCATCCTGAGGCGAAAGCGCTCATCGATATCGGCGGCGAGGACGCGAAGGTTATCTTCTTCAAGGAAAACGGAAATATGGAACTGCGCATGAACGGCAACTGTGCCGGCGGAACGGGCGCTTTCATCGACCAGATGAGTGTACTGATGGGCGTAGAGAACCAGAAGATGAGCGAGTTGGCGATGAAGGCAGAGCACGTTTATCCGATGGCTGCCCGCTGCGGCGTGTTTGCCAAGACCGACATCCAGAACCTGATGGCGCGCAATCTGCCCGAAGCAGATATTGCAGCCAGCATCTTCCATTCCATCGCCGTACAGACGGTGGTTACGCTTTCTCACGGCATCAGTTTCGAGGCTCCTATCCTGCTCTGCGGCGGTCCGCTTACCTTTCTTCCGGCTCTCCGCAAGGCTTTCTGCGATTATCTCCATCTCTCTCCAAACGATTTCATCGTATCCGGAAACAGCAATCTCATTCCGGCTCTGGGCTGTGCTTACCGGGCTAAATCGGCAGATTCTGCAGCCTCAGTTTCTGCCCTCAGAAGCCGGATGAAAAAAGAAATACAAACGGAATGGACCAGCAGTCTGCTGCCTCTGTTCAAGAATGAGAAAGAGCATCAGGAATGGCTCAAATCAAAAACGAAATTCGCTACTGAAACCCAACCGCTGAACAAAGGAAAACAGCAGGTTGTGATTGGTATTGACTCGGGCTCTACTACGACTAAGATTGTTGCGGTAAGGGTGAATGCGGAGACGCCTACGGGAGATATTGTCTTTACCAATTACCGCCTGAATCTGGGAAATCCGATCAAGGCAGTAGCGGATGGACTGAACGCCCTGAAGCAGGAAGCTGCATTGCGAGGCGCTGAACTGGAAATCGTAGGCTCCTGCTCTACAGGTTACGGCGAAGAACTTATCAAGGCGGCTTTCGGCCTCGACAGCGGCATTATCGAAACTATGGCGCACGAAAGAGCGGCTGCCTCACTCATGCCCGACGTGAGTTTTATCCTGGACATCGGCGGACAGGACATGAAGGCTATCTTCGTGGAGAAAGGGGCTGTGGTGCGCATGGAACTCAACGAGGCGTGCAGTTCGGGCTGCGGAACATTCATCCAGACCTTTGCCAACAACATGGGTTATTCTGTAGGCGATTTTGCCCAACTCGCCTGCCAGTCGAAGGCTCCCTGCGACCTGGGAACCCGCTGCACCGTCTTCATGAACTCGAAGGTGAAGCAGGTGCTCAGAGAGGGCGCATCTGTAGCTGATATTTCTGCCGGAATCTCCTATTCGGTCATCAAGAACTGTCTTTATAAGGTTTTGAAACTCCATGGTAATGAGAACCTTGGAGGAAAAATCGTTGTGCAGGGTGGTACGATGAGAAACGATGCGGTGGTAAGAGCATTTGAGTTGCTCACCCATACAGAAGTGGCACGAAGCAACATGCCGGAACTGATGGGCGCCTACGGCTGTGCCCTTCATGCGGCGGCAGATTATAAACATCGCACTTCTGCAGAAGACGAGCACCCTGCCTCATCAAGATCCATCGATGATCTCCAGAATCTGGCTCATTATGAAACCAAACAGCTGCAATGCAAAGGCTGCGAAAACCATTGTTATGTTTCCCGCTACACCTTTGCCGGCGGTAACCGATTCTACTCCGGAAACAAGTGTGAGCGTGTGTTCAACAACAAGGGAGCAAACGGGATAAAAGGCAAAAATATTTACGAATACAAATACAGTTTACTCTTTGATAGAGAAGAAGTTAACCCACTTGACGTTGTAAAACACAACGTCAAAGTAGGCATTCCTCGCATCCTCAACATGTACGAGGAATATCCGTTCTGGAATGCGCTGCTCCGGGCATCAGGATTGGGCGTGATTCTCTCTTCCGATTCCACTTTCAGCCAGTATGAAGGAGCCTTGAATACGGTGATGAGCGACAATATCTGCTTCCCGGCCAAACTGGCTCACAGTCATCTGAAGGAACTCAACGAGAACCCGAAGGTTGACCGCATCCTCATGCCATACGTGGTTTATGAGCATAATGACGACCCGAAGAATACGCTGAACAGCTTCAACTGTCCGGTCGTTTCGGGCTACAGCGATGTCATCAAGTCGGTCATCAATCTGAAGAAACCGATCGATACGCCCGTCATCAACTTTGCCCAGCCTAAGGCGCTGGAAAAGCAGATTACCGATTATCTCAAGCAACTGGGAGTAAGCAAGAAGACTGCCCATAAAGCGCTGAGAGAGGCTCTTTATGCTCAGGCAGTATATGCTGCTGAAATCAAGAAACAGGGCTGGGAGATTCTGAAGCCAAACAAGGGACTTACGATTCTGCTGGCTGGCCGTCCTTATCATACAGACCCGCTGATTCAGCACAAGCTGAGCGAGATGATAGCCAATCTGGGAGTCAACGTCATCAGCGAAGACATCGCCCGGGGTAATCTCTTTGCAGATTTCAAAGACTTCAATCTGGAGGATCTGGCGGCAGAAAGAAATGAGGCAGCATTAGCCAGCCAGGACACCAACGAAGCATACAACTGTCAGCCAGAGACTTATCTCGTGAAGCAATGGGCGTATATGAACCGCATTCTGAAGGCAGCGCAATGGGCAGCCGAACAGGGCGATGAGGTTCATTTCGTCCAGATGACCAGCTTCGGCTGCGGTCCTGACAGTTTTATCCAGGACGAGATTCGCGACATCATGAAGCGCCACAACAAGCCGTTCACGCTGCTGAAGATAGATGATGTGAGCAATATCGGCTCCCTGAAACTCCGTGTCCGCTCGCTGATAGAAAGCCTGAAGGGAGTAAAGGAAGTGAAGAGTGAAGAACGAAGAGTGAAAAATTCAACAGCAGAAGAAATTCAACATTCAACACTCAACATTCAACACTCAACATTCAACATTCAACATTTACAGCAGACCAAGGTATTCACCAGGCAGGATATTCATCGCAAGATTCTCGCTCCTTTCATGACCGAATACCTCACCCCTATCATTCCGCCTATCCTGAAACTGATAGGCTATGATGTAGAGGTACTTCCGATGAGCAATGAGGTAAGCGCCGAACTCGGCTTGAAGTTTGCCAACAACGAAGTCTGTTATCCGGCAACCCTCATCGTCGGCGACATCATCAAAGCCTTGAAATCAGGCAGATACGACCTGAACAATACGGCAGTAGTGATGAGTCAGACGGGCGGCCAGTGTCGCGCAACCAACTACGCCGGTCTCATCAAGCGTGCGATGATTTCCAATGGATTCCAGGACATTCCGCTGCTCACGCTCGGTGTAACAGCCTCAACAGGCGAAGCATCAGGCTCAACAGACGACAAGCAAGACTATAACGAGCAGGACGGCTTCAATGTGCCTTGGCTGAAATACAGTCAGATTATCGTTACCGCCATTTTCTATGGCGATGCAATCAACGAGATGTACAACGCCTGCATCGTAAGAGAGCGTAAACCGGGCATTGCCAGAGAGTTGCGCGATAAATACATGCAGCTGATAGACGGACCTATCGCCCAGAATTCAGCCAAAGGACTCATCCGACTCCTGGAACAGGCAGCCGAAGAATTCAACCAGATGACCCTCGACAGAACATTGCCGAAGGTAGGAATCGTAGGCGAAATATTCCTGAAGTTCAATCCTTTCGCCCACCAGTTCCTGGAGCAGAACATCATCTCGCGCGGCATTGAGGTGGTTCCGCCTCTGCTTGCCCCTTTCTTCCTGCAGGAATTTGTGAACGTGGAGATACAGAAACACATGCGGCTGAGTTGCACCAAAGTGCCCGATTTCATCATCAAGGGCGCTTATCAGGCGCTGATAGGCAGAAGATTGCGCCAGGTAAACAAGGCAGCCGGCAAGTTCCGCTACTTCCGTCCGTTCACCAATATCTATGATGATGCGAAGGACGTACAGGGACTGGTTTCGCTCGCAGCCCAGTTTGGCGAAGGCTGGCTTCTGCCTGCCGACATCGTAGGTTACATCCGTGATGGCGTGAACAACATCATCTCGCTCCAGCCTTTCGGTTGCATCGCTAACCACGTGATTTCCAAGGGCATCGAGAAACGTCTCCACGACCGTTTCCCAATGCTCAACCTCGTATCGCTCGACTTCGATTCCGGTGTTTCAGAGGTAAACGTCACCAACCGACTGCTCCTCTTCCTGGACAGCATCGCAAAATAAGACAAGCCAGACCCATGTACGGCAAAACACCGTATATGGGTCTTTCCGTCTTTCATCCCTCAAAAAATCACTCTAAAAAATACAAAAAACCGTAGCTATTTCTTTGTCATTCAAGAAAATAATCGTATCTTTGCACTCAAATTTTATTGAGACATTAAGAAAATGAGTAAAGATACATTAACTCATCAGCTGACAGAGACCATCGAGGAGCTTTCGAGCGCCGAATCTTTGAAGGGTCTCTTCCATCAGCATCGAGACGGGAATCCACTTCCTTCGGGCAAGGCGCTCGAAGAAATCATCAGTTTGTCCCGTTCTATCCTCTTTCCGGGATATTTCGGTAATTCTTCGGTAAATATCTCAACCATCAAATATCATATTGGAGTAAGAGTAGAGAAACTCTATGAGATGCTGTCAGAGCAGATTCTCGCCGGTCTCTGCTTCGCCAACGACTGCGAAACGGAAACCCAGGCAGAACTGCAGCACCAGCGTGCCAAGGCAGGCGTGATTGCAGCCAAGGTAATCATGGAATTTCCGAGACTGCGCAAGATTCTGGCTACCGATGTAGAGGCAGCCTACGAGGGCGACCCGGCTGCCATGAGCCACGGAGAAATCATCTCCTGCTACCCGGTCATCAAGGCGATTACCAACTACCGCATCGCTCACGTGCTGCACGAACTGGGAGTGCCGCTCATTCCGAGAATGATGACTGAGCTGGCGCATTCGGAAACCGGTATTGATATTAACCCGGAGGCTACCATCGGCAAGCACTTTACCATCGACCACGGTACGGGTGTGGTGATTGGAGCTACCTGCATCATCGGCGACAATGTGAAACTCTACCAGGGTGTAACCCTCGGAGCCAAGAGTTTCCCACTCGATAAGGACGGCAATCCTATCAAGGGAATCCCTCGCCACCCTATCCTCGAAAATGATGTCATCGTCTACGCCAATGCCACCATCCTCGGTCGCATCACCATCGGAGAAGGCTGCGTAGTGGGAGCCAACGTATGGGTTACCAAGGATATGAAACCGAAAACAAAGAAATATAAAAAAGAAAAACAAAGTTTATTAGATATAGAATTCAATAATGGAACAGGAATTTGAACTCATTGCCAAGACCTTCATGGGCCTCGAGCCTGTCTTGGCTGAAGAGCTCACCCAGTTGGGTGCCAATAATGTACAGATCGGTCGCCGCATGGTGTCTTTCACAGGCGACAAGGAAATGATGTATCGTGCTAACTTCCAGTTGCACACAGCCATCCGTATCTTAAAGCCTATCAAGCACTTCAAGGCTAGAAGCGCTGAAGAGGTGTATGATCAGATACAGAAGATCAAGTGGGATGACATCTTAGACGTGAAGAAGACTTTCTCTGTTGACTCAGTAGTCTACTCAGAGGAGTTCCGCAACTCACGCTTCGTAACCTACAAGGTAAAGGATGCGATTGTTGACTGGTTCCGCGAGAAGCAGGGTACACGTCCAAATATCAGCGTATCTAACCCGGATATCCGCCTCAACATCCACATTGCAGAAGACAATGCCACCTTGAGTCTCGATTCGAGTGGTGAGAGTCTGCACCGCCGTGGCTACCGCCAGGAGCAGGTAGAGGCTCCTCTGAACGAGGTTCTCGCTGCAGGTATGATTCTGATGACCGGCTGGAAGGGCGAATGCGATTTCATCGACCCGATGTGTGGTTCAGGTACCATCGCTATCGAAGCTGCCCTCATCGCCCGCAACATCTCTCCAGGTGTATTCCGCAAGGAGTTTGCCTTCGAGAAATGGAACGATTTCGATCAGGATCTCTTCGACATGATCTATAACGACGACTCTCAGGAGCGCGAGTTCGAGCACCATATCTATGGTTACGATGTTGACATGAAGGCTGTAAACACAGCTAACCTCAACGTTCGTGCTGCCGGACTGAGCAAGGATATCACCATCGCCCAGCAGGACTTCAAGGACTTCACCCAGCCTGCCGAGAAGAGCATCATCGTGATGAACCCTCCATACGGTGAGCGCATCTCTACCCCTAACCTTCTGAACACCTACAAGATGATAGGCGAGCGCTTCAAGAAGGCTTTTGCCGGCAACGAGGCTTGGGTATTGAGCTACCGCGAGGAGTGCTTCGAGCAGATTGGTCTGAAACCATCTATCAAGATTCCTGTATTCAACGGAAGCTTGGAGTGCGAATTCCGCAAGTATGTGATGTTCGACGGCAAGATGAAGGACTTCCGTTCTGAAGGCGGTATTGTGAAGACTGAGCGCGAGAAGAGCGAGATGGCTCAGAAGCACCGTTTCAAGAAGGAGCGTGAATTCAAGAAGCGTGTAAGCGAGGAGACTGAAAACGAGGAGGACGATATCCGTTCTTTCAAGTTCCATACTCACCGTCTGGAAGACTTCGAGAAGAAGCGTGCTGAGTTCCATAAGGGCGGCCGTTCACGTATCGGTGGCGGTCGACGCAATGATGACGACGATGACAAGCGTGGAAGCCGTAGCTTCAAGGGCGACCGCAAGGGTGGCCGTGACTTTGGTGGCAAGCGCGACTTCGGTGGCAAGCGCGACGGAAAGCGTTTCGAGAAAGGCGACAAGCGTGGTGGCTTCAAGGGCGACAAGCGTGGTGGCCGTGATTTCGGAGGCAAGCGCGGAGGCAAGAAGAACTTCAGCGTTGACTTCGACGACGAGGATTAAAGACATATCGACCCATACGTCGTGTTTCACGACGCATGGGTGTTAAACCCGATAAAGTAAAGTAAAGAATATAATGAATCTGAAGAATTCAATTTATAAATTATCTTTTGCTGCTATGATTATGATGGCTATGAATGCAACCGACTTACAGGCTCAGGGCGTGGTTCCTGCTCAGAAAGGCGAGAAAGCCTTTACATTGGAAGACCTGAACTTCGGCGGCAACAACTATCGTAACATGGTAGCTAAGAACCGCTGGTGCACCTGGTGGGGCAATGAACTCGTTCGCCAGGATGTGGATGCCTGCTATCTCGTCAACAAGACGACAGGCAAGGAGACCAAGCTCTTCGGCATCAATGACATCAACCAGTGGATTGCTCCTACCAAAGACATCAAGGTAAGAGCCCTCTACAATGCTCTCTTCCCTTTTGCAGGCAAGAGCATCGTGATGGTAAGCAACGGCAGCAAGACTTATACCGTAGACTTCAAGAAGCATAAGCTGCTGAGCGAGATGGATTTTGCTGACGGCGAGAACCTTCTGGAGGCCAACGCCCAGCAGAACGCCTTCGCCTATCTGAAGGGCAGCAACCTCTATGTGCGTACCTTCGATGTAACCAGCAACGCCCTGACAAAAGAGAAGAAATCTCACGATTTCCAGCTCTCAAAGGACGGAAGCCGCGAAATTGTTTATGGACAGAGTGTTCACCGCGATGAGTTCGGTATCAGCAAGGGAACCTTCTGGAGTCCGAACGGCGAACTGCTCGCCTTCTATCGCATGGACCAGAGTATGGTAACCGACTATCCGCAGGTCGACATCCCGGAAATCGGTTTCAATCATCCTGAAACACAGAGTTGCATTGCTACTCCTGCACCAGACAAGTATCCGATGACTGGCGAGACATCACACAAGGTAACCGTAGGCGTGTTCGACTGCATGACCGGCAAGACCGTCTATCTGAAGGCTGGCGATCCAACCGACCGCTACTTCACCAACATCGCATGGAGTCCGGACAGCAAGACCATCTATATGTTCGAACTGAACCGCGACCAGAACGACTGCCGTCTGACTGCCTACAATGCAGAAACCGGCGAGAAGACAGGCGAGCTCTATCGCGAGACCGACGAGAAATACGTGGAGCCTTGCCACCCTATCCAGTTCCTGCCTTGGGACAGCAACAGTTTCATCATGCAGAGCCGCAAGGATGGCTACAACCACCTCTATCTCTGCACCCTGGGCAAGCACGGAAGCCGCATGGCCAGCAACACGGAATCGCTCGAAATCAAGCAGTTGACTTCCGGTAAATGGGAGGTGATGGAAGTACTCGGCTTCAACAGCAAGCGCAAGAGCATCATCATCGCATCCAACGAGAAGTCGCCTATCCAGAGAAACATCTTTGCCGTAGACACAAAAACCGGCAAACGTACGCTGGTAGATGATTGCGGAAAGGGATGGCACAGCGCCACTTTGAGCGAGAACGGACAGTATGTCTTCGACAACTACTCTACTCCTACCGTGCCTCGCAAGATTGCCCTCGTGAATACCGAGAACGGCAAGCGCACCGCTTACTTCACTGCCGAGAACCCTTGGAAGGGCTACAATGTGCCTGAGTACAGCTGCGGTTCCATCAAGGCTGCCGATGGCGAAACAGACCTCTACTGGAGAATGGTGAAACCGGTAAACTTCGATCCAAACAAGAAGTATCCTACCATTATATATGTATATGGTGGACCTCATGCCCACAACGTAGATGCCCGCTGGAACTACTCTAGCCGTGGTTGGGAAACCTACATGGCAGAAAAGGGCTATCTGCTCTTCATCCTCGACAACCGTGGAAGCGAGAACCGTGGCAAGGCTTTCGAGCAGGCTACCTTCCGCCAGCTCGGACAGATTGAGATGCAAGACCAGATGAAGGGCGTGGAATATCTGAAGACGCTTCCTTACGTAGATGCTGACAAGATTGGTGTTCACGGCTGGAGCTTCGGCGGATTCATGACCATCTCGCTGATGACCAACCACCCTGATGTGTTCAAGGTAGGCGTAGCAGGCGGTCCGGTAATCGACTGGCACTGGTACGAGGTGATGTATGGCGAGCGCTATATGGACACCCCACAGACCAACCCAGAGGGTTACAGGAAGACCTCTCTGCTCTATCAGGCAAAGAACCTGAAGGGCAAGCTGCAGATTATCCAGGGCTTGAACGATGTGACCGTAGTGCCACAGCACTGCCTCACCTTCCTCAAGGCTTGCATCGCAGCAGGCACCCAGCCAGACTTCTTCGTCTATCCTGGCGAGCCTCACAACATGAGAGGTCATCAGAGCACTCATCTGCATGAGCGCATCAGCAATTATTTCTTCGATTATCTCAAGTAAATATCTAGGAGTAAACATCCCCCGAAAAGGGGAGTTTACTTCTACATCAAATAACAAACAATAACTTACAGCAAATGAAAATTTTATTGTTAGGAGGCGGTGGCCGCGAGCACGCCTTAGCATGGAAAATCGCTCAGAGCGAAAAGTGTGAGAAACTCTTCATCGCTCCTGGTAATGCCGGTACACAGAATGTCGGCGAGAACGTAGATATCAAGGCAGACGACTTTGAGGCGCTCAAGAACTTCACAGTAGAAAATGGCGTTGATATGGTGGTAGTTGGTCCGGAAGACCCATTGGTAAAGGGTGTTTACGATGACTTCAAGAACGATCCTCGCACCCAGAACATCCCTGTCATCGGTCCATCAAAGGCTGGCGCCGTATTGGAAGGCAGCAAGGACTTCGCCAAGAAGTTCATGAAGCGCCACAACATCCCTACTGCCCAGTATGAGACTTTCGACGGCGAGCACGTAGAGGAAGGCTTGAAATTCCTGGAGACGCTGAAGGCTCCTTACGTACTGAAGGCTGACGGTTTGTGCGCCGGTAAGGGCGTTCTCATCCTCCCTACCCTGGAAGAGGCTAAGAAAGAGTTCAAGGAGATGCTGGGCGGTATGTTCGGCAACGCTTCTGCACGCGTAGTCATCGAGGAATTCCTCAGCGGCATTGAGTGCTCTGTATTCGTATTGACCGACGGCAAGAACTACAAGATTCTGCCTGAGGCTAAGGATTACAAGCGCATCGGCGAGCACGATACCGGTCTGAACACTGGCGGTATGGGTAGCGTTACCCCTGTACCATTCGCTACCAAGGAGTGGATGCAGAAGGTAGATGAGCGCATCATCCGTCCTACCGTAGAAGGACTTGCTGAGGAGAACATCGACTATAAGGGATTCATCTTCTTCGGTCTGATCAACGTTGAAGGCGAGCCTATGGTCATCGAGTACAACTGCCGTATGGGTGACCCTGAGACAGAGAGCGTGATGCTCCGTCTGAAGAGCGACATCGTGGATCTCTTCGAAGGTGTAGCAGCAGGCGACTTGGACAAGCGCAGCATCGAGTTTGATGAGCGTGCTGCAGTCTGCGTGATGCTCGTAAGCGGCGGTTATCCTGAGGCTTACAAGAAGGGTTATCCTATCCATGGCATCGATGACGTGGAAGGCTCTGTAGTATTCCACTCCGGTACAGCCATGAAGGATGGTCAGGTAGTAACCAACGGTGGTCGTGTCATCTGCGTAAGCAGCTACGGCAAGGACAAGGAAGAAGCCTTGAAGAAGAGCTTTGCTGAGGCACAGAAGATCCAGTTCACCGACAAGTACTTCCGTTCTGATATCGGACAGGACCTTTAGATTTTAATGTTGAATGTTGAATGTTGAATGTTGAATTAGGCTAGCGCCCTTGAGTCCGTTAGGCAATTCAACATTCAACATTCAACATTCAACATTGTTTTAAGCATTCAACATTGAATTAGATGTTAAGAAAGAAAACTTTTCAAAATAAAGTAGCGGCTAGCCGCTACTCTTTACCAATTACTGCAACCCTTGCCACACTGGTTTGGGTTGCAGTAGGTTTATTGGTATCCAATATCTGGGTAGAATTTGCTTTCACAGCCATGTCTACCCTGCTGATGGTGGAACTGAACAACCGTAATGCCCTCATGCGTACCTACAGCCGAATGGTATCCTGCAGTTTTCTGGCATTACTGACGATGACAGGACTCCCCCACCTCTCTTTAAAAAGCAGTATTGTGACGATGTGTTTCATCGCCTTTTATCTCATTATCTGGAATTGCTATCAGGATAAACGCTCAACAGGCTGGACTTTCTACGCCTTTGCCTGCATCGGTCTGGCATCGATGATTTTCGTGCAGATAGGCTATTTCATGCCTATACTGTGGATCATGATGATGGTGTTTACCCTCTCGTTTAGCGTAAAGACATTCTTTGCATCCCTGGTAGGTCTCATCGTGCCCTATTGGTTTGCAGCCGGTTATTTCTTCTATACCGACAACATACAGGGGCTGGCTGACCACTTCTGCGAATTCATCAACTACAGCGAACTCTTTGATTATTCGCAGGTTACCGACCATCAGGTTCTGAACCTGAGTTTCGTTACCCTGCTCACCATCATCGGTTCCATCCACTTCATACGCACCAGCTACGGTGATAAGATACGCACCCGCATGATCTACGAAACGTTTATCATGATATCGGTTGCCTGCATCATCTTCATCGTCCTCCAGCCTCAACATATACAGGAACTGGGCGGCATCCTGATTGTGAATACAGCACCGCTTATCGCCCATTTCATCACATTCACCAGAGGTAAGTTTACCAACATCTCCTTCATCCTGCTGCTCATCATGCTGGTACTTATCATGGCTTACAACATACTCGTACCAGAGAGCATATTACTATGAGTTGGATGATAGATTTCTTAATGAGCTGGGGCTATTGGGGCATGCTGGTATCAGCCTTCCTTGCCGGCAGTTTCTTTCCCTTCAGCAGCGAGGTGGTCATGTCGGGCTTACAGGCTGCCGGACTGGAACCTATCCAGCTCGTACTGTATGGAAGCATCGGCAATGTGCTCGGTTCTATGTTCAACTATGGCGTAGGACGGATGGGCAAGCTGGAATGGATAGAGAAATATCTGCATGTAAAGAAAGAGAGTCTTGACAAGGCTCAGCATTTCATGGCCGACAGAGGAGCCTGGATGGGGTTCTTCGCCTTCCTGCCCCTGTTGGGAAGTGCCATCACCATCGTTTTGGGACTGACGAGAGCCAACATCGTGATTTCTGTCATCAGCATCACCATCGGAAAGGTGTTGAGATATGTACTGCTGGTTTACGGACTCAGTTTCATCTTTTAAACAAGCTGCAAAGAAAACAAAGAATTGATTTATATAGATTGACTGCTTATGAGAAAGTATTTATACCTTATTATATTATGCGTGGTTTTCGCGGGCTGTAAAGGCAGCCAGCAGAAAGGCAACACCGCAGAAAGTAACGGAAAGGAATCTGTCGCCAACAGCGATGGCAAACCTGCTGTTACCGTAACTATCCCTCCCTACAAGTTTTTCGTTGATAAGATTGCCGGAGATAAGGTGGATGTCAACGTGATGGTATCCAACGGCAACAACCCGGAAACTTACGAGCCATACGCCGACCAGATGATGGAACTCTCCAGGAGTGCCCTCTATCTGAAAGTGGGAAGCATCGGTTTCGAACAGACCTGGATGAAGAAGCTGCAGGACAACGCTCCTGACATGAAGGTGATAGATACCTCCACAGGCATCACGCCTGCCAAGACACCAGGCGGCAATACCGACCCGCATGTATGGATGAGTTGCAAAAACGCCCGCATCATCTCCAGCAACATCTTCAAGGCACTCTGCAATCTGGAGCCGAAGAACAAGGCATTCTTTGAGAAGAACTATCTGTCGCTGCTGAAAATCATCGACAAGCGAGACAGCACCATCAGAGAGGGTTTCAAAAATCATCCCGAGATGGTTCGCAAGTTTGTGATTTATCATCCTATCCTCACCTACTTTGCCCGTGATTACCAGCTGGAGCAGCTTGCCATAGAGGAAGAAGGCAGGGAGCCGAGTGCTGCCCAGCTGAAAAGCCTCATCGAGAGAGCAAGAAAAGAGAAGATCAAGTTCTGCCTCATACAAGCAGAGTTTGCCAACCGCAACACCACAACCTTCATCAAGGAGAGCCACACCAAGCCAATGAATATCAATCCATTGCAGGGCGACTGGAACTGGGCGATGCAGGAAGCGGCTGCAGCGGTACAGGGCAAGAAAATCGTTGTTGGGAAGTAAAAACTACAATAATATGACTCCAATCATAAAAATCGAGCATCTTTCTGCTGGCTACGAAGGCAAGGAGGTGCTCCACGACATCAACCTCACCGTCTACAAAGACGATTATCTTGGCATCATCGGTCCCAACGGTGGTGGCAAGACAACCCTCATGCGCCTCATTCTGGGACTGATGAAACCCACAGACGGCAGCATCCGCTTTTATAAAGACGGGGAGGAAGTAAGGCAAATCAGCATGGGATATCTGCCCCAATACAACCATCTCGACAAACAGTTCCCTATCTCCGTTTATGAAGTGGTACTCTCAGGACTCAGCAAGACCAAAAATCTCTTTTCGAGATACACCCAGGCACAGCACCAGCAGGTACTCGACTGTCTGGAACAGATGCAGCTCACAGAGTTGAAAGACCGCCATATCGCAGCCTTGAGCGGCGGACAACTGCAGCGAGTACTCCTCGCCCGCGCCATTGTTTCCAAACCCGATGTAGTGATACTGGATGAGCCCAACACCTACATCGACCGCCGTTTCCAGAAGCAGATGTACGAGATGCTGGAACAGATCAACCGGGAGTGCGCCATTATCATCGTAAGCCATGATGTAGCCGAAGTGCTCAATAACGTAAAGCACATCGCCTGCGTAAATCATCATCTCCACTACCACGATACGGCAGATATGCCGAGAGAGAAACTGGAAGAGCATTTCTTAAATGTATAGGCTTATTATATAATAATGCCTAAAAAACAGGTGCAAAAATCCATATTATCTCATCTTTTTATTATCTTTGCAACTGGAATGTGCCTTCCTTGAAAGGCACGGAGAAAGCATTCAGAAACAGAGAAAGCATTCAGAAAGAAATATAATACATTAAAGTTTAAACAATAATGAAACAGTACAGATTAGTGGACAATATCTTCGGATGGGTCGCATTCATCATTGCGGCGTTCACTTATTGTTCCACAATTGAACCGACAGCCAGTTTCTGGGACTGTCCTGAGTTTATTACGACTGCTTACAAGCAGGAGATCGGTCACCCACCTGGGGCACCATTTTTCATGCTTTTAGGCAATTTCTTCACACATTTCGCCAGCGACACTACCCAGGTAGCCAAGATGGTAAATACGATGAGCGCCCTGCTGAGCGCCGTCTGTATCATGTTCCTCTTCTGGACCATCACCCACCTGGCTCGCCGACTCGTTATCAGCGACTGGAAAGAACTGACTACCAGCAAGCTGATTGCCATCGAGGCATCCGGTATGGTAGGCGCACTCATCTACACCTTCAGCGATACCTTCTGGTTCTCAGCTGTCGAGGGTGAGGTTTATGCGTTCTCTTCAGCCTTTACCGCTGTGGTATTCTGGCTGATATTGAAGTGGGAAGACCATGCTGACGAGCCTCATAGCGACCGTTGGCTTGTGCTCATCGCCTATATGACCGGTTTGAGTATCGGTGTCCACCTGCTCAACCTGCTCTGTATCCCAGCCATCGTATTGGTTTATTACTACAAGAAGGTGCCACATGCCAACCTCAAGGGTTCACTCCTGGCGCTGTTCCTTTCATTCCTCGTAGTGGTAGCCGTACTGTATGGTGTGGTTCCAGGTATCATCACCGTAGGCGGCTGGTTCGAGCTATTCTTTGTCAACACCCTCGGCTGTCCGTTCAATACCGGTGAAATCGTATACATCATCTGTCTTGTAGCCTCAGTTATCTGGGGTATCTACGAGACCTGTAATGCATCAGAGAAGAACGAGAAGAAGCAGAATATCGCCTTCGTTCTCGGCTTCGGCATGCTCGGCATCCCATTCTATGGATATGGCTGGACAGCTGCCATTACCGGTATCATCGTGCTGGTTATCCTCTGGTTCGTGCTCGGCTACAAGCGCAAGCAGGAAGTAGTAACAGGCGTTGACGAATCTACTGGCATCGCCAAAAAGAAGATGCAGCTCCTGCCGCTCATCTCAGCACGCGTCAAGAACACAGCCTTGCTCTGCATGCTGATGCTGATGATTGGTTATTCCAGCTACGCACTCATCGTGATCCGTTCTTCTGCCAACCCTCCTATGGACCAGAACTCTCCTGAGGACATCTTTACCCTGGGAAGTTATCTGAGCCGCGACCAGTATGGCGACCGTCCTCTGTTCTATGGCCAGGCTTATACATCACAGGTAGCCCTCGAAGTAGACGGCAACATGTGCAAGCCTGTCATGAAAGAAGGTGCACCGGTTTACCAGCGCAAGGAGAAAGCTTCGGCTGATGAGAAGGACTCTTACTTCGTAGTAAGTCACAAGAATAAGTATATCTATGCTCAGAACATGCTCTTCCCTCGTATGTACAGTTCGGCTCATGCCCAGGCATACGAAGACTGGATGGGCGGTGTAGAAGGCACAGAGATTCCTTACGACCGCTGCGGAGAGAGTATGATGGTGAAGATGCCGTCACAGTTTGACAACATCCGCTTCTTCCTCTCTTACCAGTGCAACTTCATGTACTGGCGCTACTTCATGTGGAACTTTGCCGGCCGTCAGAACGACATCCAGGGCAATGGTGAGCCAGAGCACGGAAACTGGATTACCGGTTTCTCATTCATCGATGATTCACTCTATGGCGACCAGAGCAAATTGCCAGACGACCTGAAGGAGAACAAGGGACACAATGTATTCTACTGCATGCCGCTGATTCTCGGTCTCATCGGACTTTTCTGGCAGGCTTGGTATACACGCAAGAAGAAGGTAATGAAGAACGGCAAGGAAGAGGAAGTGCTCCTCCCTATCGGAATCCAGCAGTTCTGGATTGTATTCTTCCTGTTCTTCATGACAGGTCTTGCCATCGTCATCTACCTGAATCAGACACCGATGCAGCCACGTGAGCGTGACTATGCTTATGCCGGCTCATTCTATGCATACGCTATCTGGTGCGGTCTCGGCGTACTTGCCATCATCGACATTCTGAAGCGCAAGATGAAGCTCAGCGGTACTGCCGTAACAGCCATCGTAGCAGTCATCACACTTCTCGTACCTATCCAGATGGCATCACAGACCTGGGATGATCACGACCGCTCAAACCGTTATACCTGCCGTGACTTCGGTCAGAACTACCTGATGTCACTCCAGGAGAAGGGCAACCCTATCATCTTTACCAATGGTGATAACGATACCTTCCCACTCTGGTACAACCAGGAGGTAGAAGGCGTAGGAACAGATGCCCGCGTATGTAACCTGAGCTACCTGCAGACCGACTGGTATATTGACCAGATGATGCGTCCTGCATACAACTCACCATCTGTGCCAATCACCTGGCCACGTCTCGACTTCTGTTCAGGTACCAACGAATATGTATCTGTTGAGCCTGAGGCAAAGAAGCAGATTCTCGACTTCTACAAGCAGGATCCAGAGAATGCCAAGAAGCAGTTTGGTGCCGAACCGTTCGAGCTCAAGAACATCCTGAAGAACTGGGTACGCAGCAAGAACCCAGACATGCACTTCATCCCTACAGATACCCTCTATGTCACTATCGACAAGGAGGCTGTAAAGAAGAGCGGTATGATGATGGCATCAGATTCGATTCCAGACAAGATGGTCATCTCGCTTGCCGGCAAGAGCGCACTCTACAAGGGCGACCTCATGATGCTTGAGATGTTGGCACAGTGTAACTGGACCCGTCCGCTCTACGTAGCACTCACCGTAGGCGAAGAGAACTATATGAACCTCGGTGACAACTTCGTACAGGAGGGACTTGTGAACCGTATCACTCCGTTCACCACCAACAAGCCAGGTGCCAAGAACTTCGATACAGAGAAGGCTTATCACAACATCATGACCCGATTCAAGTTCGGCAACCTGAAGCAGAAGGGACTCTACATCGACGAGACAACCATGCGCATGTGCTATACACACCGTCGCCTGCTCGCCCAGACAGCCCTCCAGCTCATCGCCGAAGGCAAGAAACAGAAGGCTATCAACATCCTGAAGAAGGCTGATACCGAGATTCCTGCCTACAATGTTACGCTCGACTACATGAGCGGTGGCTTGGATATGGCTCGCGGCTGGCTGATGACCGGTCAGAAAGCCAAGGGCAAGGAATATATAGAAGCGGTATGGAAGAATGCTTCACAATACCTCAATTACTATCTCTCGCTGCCAAACGACCGTTTCCTCCAGGCAGAGCACGACTGCATCCGTCAGATTATGATCATGCAGAGCATCTGCGAGGCTGCCGGAATGGTGAGTCCACAGTTGGAGCAGAAGTATGAGAAACAGCTCAACAACCTCTACCGTCTCTATCATGGCAGAGGTGGCAGAATGCCGGAAGGCAATCAGTAAAAAATAGAAAAGAGTTTGGTGTCGCGAAACACGACACCAAACTTTTCATTATTCATATAAACCTGTTTTATCCATGTTCATAGAGCAACCAGCCAAATGGCTCAGATGGTTATATCCAAAGGCCATCTGGAGAATGGACAAGAAAGACCATTCTGTCTATCTTACATTTGATGACGGTCCGATTCCAGAGTCAACTCCATTCATCTTAGAGACCCTGAGAAAGTACAATATCAAGGCTACTTTCTTTATGGTAGGCGAGAATGTATTGCGCCATCATGACCTCTACAACCAGATTGTGGCAGAGGGTCATCAGGTAGGCAACCATACATTCAATCATATTGGTGCCTTCAAGCACCGTGTCATTTCCTACGTGCTCAACACCAATAAGGCGAACGATATCATCCATGCCCATCTCTTCCGTCCACCTCACGGCTGGATGCGACCAAGTGAGTATTGGTGGCTGCACCGCACTTACAAGGTCATCATGTGGGATGTGGTGACGCGCGACTATTCCAAATGGATGACGGCAGAAGATGTGGTGAACAATGTGAAGCGATATGCCCGCAATGGCAGCATCATCACCTTCCACGACTCGCTGAAGAGCATTGAAAAGCTGAAGACAGCGCTCCCTCAGGCCATAGAATGGCTCATGGAACAGGGGTATGAATTTAAGACTTTTGAATAAGAAGCTGTTATTCCCAAACAGGAACAGCCCAATAAACACAGACTAGAAATGAGCAAAAGAATCAACAGTTATCAGGCAGTAGCTGCATTTGTAAGAGGTTTCTTCGAAGCTTACGCACGTGGCATCATCGATGCTACCATCGAAGGCAATGACTTCAGCAAGAAGAACGACCCGAAACAGATCAAGCAGATGATGCTGGAGCACTATGGCGAGGTAAACCAATACTTCTTCGACATCATGTTCTCTACCCTCGTACGCCTCAACTACAAGACTGCCGAGGAAGCCAACGAGCGCATGAAGAAGAACTTCGACAGCATGAAACAGGCTGACCCGACCTTTGAGCCAACCATGCTCGACTACTTGCGCATAGCCTGCAAATCGAACCAGCTTTACAAGGCGATGGAGTCAGAATACAAGCGTAACTTCACCTGGCTTCTTCAAGGCAAGTTTACCACTCTTGAAGAGCATGTACGCGATTATACCCACGGCATTCTCATCAGTCTCGCCGACGAACCGATGGCTATCCATCTCCTGGTCCGCATCATCGTAAAGGCATACGCAGCAGGCTTGAAGTGTGGCAGCAAGGAGGGCGAACAGCACCAGCTCCACATGCCTACCCTTCACGGCATGTTGCTGAACAATGTAAACATCCTGCTCAACGAGACTCCGCTCAAGAGCAGCACCGAAGATCCTGTTGCCCTCTTCAAGGAGGCATGTAAGAATGAAGAAGAAAACATCAACGTTCTTTTCAACACATTAAACGATGCGATGAAAGAACTGGCAGAAGAATAAGAGAAAAGAACAATTTCCTTCGCCTCATTGTCACCGATTACAACCTCGGCAAACTTTGGTTTGCTGTTTAATTGTTTCTTGCCTTGTACCATAATTTGAATAATTTAAAATTATGGTGCAAAGGTACGAAACTTTATCTAGGCGCACAATACGGCATAAAACAAGCCATCTTCATAATCCTGCAAATACTCATTTGAAAGAACCAATGCAGGGTGTGGCAAGATGCTTCCATCAGGCAATTCAAATGGAACCTCTACAATTTCTCCTTGATTTACTCTAGTTACAGCCATTTTGATATTGCTTTAATTGTTCTTGGAGATTTCTTATGTTTATACTGCCGATAATCAATATTCGACAAATCAGGATGTTCTGTTTCATCCCAAGATGGGAATTGTGACAACTCTGCAGAAAGTTCTGCATCCGTCTTAGCACGATACTTGCTACGATATTCTTTTGCTGTTGCTGACTTACCTTTAAGAATAACCAAGCAGGAATATAATTTATCAACATCCTTGGAGGAATATATTGCATCCATAAGACAATGTCTCATTTCCTGAACAGACAAAGAAGGCCTAACGACCGGAGTTGGCTCAGCAACCATACCAGCCGCAGCATTATCTTCTGTTAATTTATATCTATTTCCTTCCATACCTTTGTATTTTATGTTACATGCCGCCAAAATTACGTTTTTTTCTTGAAACCACCAAGAAAAAAGCAAGAAATCTGCAAGTTATCAGCAAATTACTACAAGATCAACTATAAACTATTAACTTTAAACTTCCCTCTCCCGGCGGTCCCATCCCGCACAACCATGGCGAAGACCGCTTTGGTCCGCCAACCTTAGAGCGTAGCGGTTCTGAGCACAGGAGGGCGGTAATCACCACAGCTAAAAGAGTCAAGCTCTTCTTTTGTCGTAACCCGATAAAGAGAGCAATTACTTTGCAAAAGGACTCTTTCCTCCATGCGCTTTCAAATTAGCAGTTGAACGAATCAAAATCTTCTCAACGTCATCAAATGACATTCGCAATGCCTTTCTTTGTGGATTGCGTTCATTCTCCTCTGCCTCACGAACAAATCGTTCAGCAGTCTCACCTGTCAAAACAGGAATACTTCTTATCTCTAAAGCCATAACCTTTCATTTTAAACGTTTAAATATGAATATGTCAAAGAATTCCACTTTTCGTAATTTTTCCTGCTAAAAAGTTTGTATTATCAATGATTATTTGTATCTTTGCATCGTCAGTTCCCACCAAGCCTCTCAACGATGCTCAAATGCGTGGGGCTTTTTTGTTTATATACGTTCACTATCAAAATACGCTAATGGAAAGATTACCGCACTTCATGAAACATTATATGACAGAGGCAGACTTGATGACTCTGTTGAAAAGTCGTGGGCTTGTTATTTCCGATGAAGGGAAAGTAAATATCTTACAACTCATTCAGCACGTCCTTCAATGGTTTAAGCTCTAGCTTTCTATACAAGAGTATGATGGCACGGAAATGCCTTTGGCTACATATCGTAGATACATGCCTTGGGAATTAAGGTTAGAATAGTCTTCAGAATCAAGTAAAATTTATTCACTTCTCATGGAAATGTTGTTGAAACAGCCAATATAAACTTCGTAATATGAAAATAATATCAAGTATAATTGCTTTTTTCTTCTTCATGGTCTATAATACCATAGATTATTTCAACAATTTTCTCCTTTTCATACCAAACATTCCTGATTCTTATATGGAAGCGAATGGATGGGAAAGAAAATTAAGAAACTTGTTAAAGCTCAAGCATCAATAATCAAATTAATATTGTTGGTAGACTTGTCTATATAAGTAAATGATCAGTTTTGAAGCCAGCAAGATGGCATATCGTGATATCAAGAATTCGATTGATACCGCCAAGAGAGAAGGTAAAGAAGAGGGCCTGGCTGAAGGCATGGAGAAGGGGCTGGCTGAAGGAATGAAAAAGGGCATGGAGAAGGGCATGAACAAGCGAAGCCTTGAGATTGCCAGAAAGATGCTGGCAAATGGTATGGATGCTGCCACGGTGATGGAAATAACAGGATTGTCGGAGAGTCAGTTACAGCAGCTGAAAGGATAAGTTATTCAAAAGTGTACGAGTTCGTACACAATTTGAATTGGACACATATTAGGTGACTGTTGTCTGTGGTTTTTAATATTGATATCAATGTTCTGAGCCCATAGCTCATGTAGACGGTACCGCTTCCTGCGCTGTATCAGAAACCATGGTCATCGCAAAATTCGGTGATAATGCCATCAAGGTTGCCGTAAAATAAACTTCGTAGATTCTAAAATATAAAGAGTTTGGTGCCCAGGAATTGGTGCGTCAAACTCTTTTTTGAATGGTAATTCCCATTTCTTCTTTCTTGTTTTGTAAGCAGAACATGGTTTTACAGCTCGTTTTTATACTATTAAACATAAATATTCACTTTTGCGAGATTTTTCTTGCGGAAAATTTTGTGATTTCAATAATTATTTGTATCTTTGCAGCGTCAGTCCTCGCCAAGCCTCTTAACAATGCTCAAATCGTGCGAGGCGTTTTTTATTTATACACATTTGAATATGGCAAATCTTATACCTTTTACAAAACGATTTGAATCTTCAGAAAATCTCGTTAATTTGCTTGAATCACGAGGTTTACAGATTTATGATAGGAACAAAGCCATACAGTACATTGACAATATTGGTTATTACAGATTGTCTGCTTATATGTATCCTTTGTTGAAGATGCCCAAGACAGCACATTTATACAAGGAAGGTTCATCCTTCAAGAAAGTGATGATGCTTTATCGTTTTGATAAGAAACTGAGACTACTCATGTTCAATGAGATAGAAAAGATTGAAATTGCTATCAGACGGGCAGTAATGCAAATAACAGCAGATATGACGGGCAATCCTTTTTGGCTTACTGACTCTTCTTATTTCTTGGATAGTTCCAGGTTTAATGAAACAATGCGAGCTATATCCAAGGAATACAGCAAATCCAAGGAGGAGTTTGTTCTTCATTTCAAGCGAACCTATTCTGAGCCATATCCACCATCGTGGATTTTAGGCGAGCTGCTTACTATTGGAAATGTCAATGCTATTTATCGTAACATCAAACAAAACCGCATACGCAAACGCATAGCTAAACGTTTTGGTTTGCCTATCAATGTGTTTGAGTCATGGCTTACAGTTATTGCTGTTACTCGAAATGCCTGTGGTCATCATTCAAGAGTATGGAACAAACAGAATGCTATTCAGCCAGCGATTCCAAATAGTCCTGAAAGAGAATGGATAACGCTACCAACAGATTCCATGCGTGCTTACTTCGATCTGTGCATCATCAAGTACTTTCTTAATGTTATATCCCCCAATAATGATATGCAATCCAAAATAACATGGTTGTTCATTCGGTTTCCCGAAATTGACTTAAAAGCTCTCGGCTTTCCGCAGGGATGGCAAATGGAACCATTATGGAGGTAATTTCAAGTGAAATAGTCTTTTTGCCCCGATATATAAAACTATAGGCTTATGGTACATGTCGGTATTACACATTAGCAGATAAGGAAGAAATTAGACAGCACAAGCAGAATGTTAAAGATAGGCAATATAGAGCAAAGAGTTTAATAAGGCAAGGTGTTTGCCCACAATGTGGTGGCCAGTTAGTTTTACGCAATGGAAGATATGGCTCTTTTTATGGGTGTTCGAACTTTCCTAAATGCAAGTTTACACTAAATTAATGAGTGGGTAGTATATTAAGTTACACCCTCTTATGCTGTTTCCGAGTCTTTGGTTATCGCCAAGGTGGGTAAGGATTCTATCAAGATGGCGATGAAATAAGGATTGTGCATCGCTCTGCACCTACCGTAAATTTATAAAAGTAAGGGGAAGAAGGCGAGTAACGTAAATTGCTCACTTTTCCCCTATTTTGTATACTTTTCTGAGAATCATTAAAAAAATCGTATACATTGTGAAAATTAAGTATTTTCACGACTCTTGCATATGTCGAAAATAAAGAGTAATTTAGCACTCAAAATTAAATGTACTGAGTCCACTTGAAAAAGTCCTGAATCATATTTTTGTCTTTGTAACTTATTGACAATCAATGACACGTTTCGTAAAAATGACTTTTTCAAGTGGGCTCATGTACTAAAGTTTCGCAAGTTGATATTTATTCACTTGCGAAACTTCAGTAACATAATAATATGGAAGCAATTCTAATCAGGCGCACACGGATTTCACGGATTCAAACTACTTCCAGACTCTACAGCTTTTGATTTTACAGCACCCCCTTCCAGCCAGCTTTCACCAGCAGGAAGGCGGCGCCTTAATGGTTCTAAATCAATCTAAAAAAGTGAAATCAGTATTTTCCTATCTCGTCCTGGGCCTTCTTCAAAGCGCGGATTCTTAACTCCTTCTCTACTCGCTTCTTCACTTCCTTCTCTATCATGTCTTCTAAGATCTGGTCGAGAGGACGGGAGAATGGATGCCAACCGTAATCGGCGTTCTCCTTCGTGTGACAGAACAACACCGTGCCAATACCCATCCATACCTTCAGGCGAACCTCCTCGCTAGCATAATGGGTGAAAATCCAATTGGTGAAACTAACAAACTCGGAGAGCAACATATGCTCGCCCTTGTTCAAATGAGTGAAGAAACTGCGAGTCAGGTGAAACGCTTTCTTGATGTCACTCTTCTTCAACACCCAGGCACGCATGCCTTCGGTCAACTCATGATAAGTCGCCTTCTCTGAATAAATGTGCTTGGCAGACTTCACTAACTGGTTTGACAACTTGTCGAAACGCTGCTCAGCAGTCTTCGACGAAATCTCAGCCGCGAGCTTCAACTTCTCATCGGCAGAAAGAAGGAATTTCTTTTTTCCATTCCTATTTTTTTTTAAAAATTAATATTTAAATTATTCGTTTTTACCACAATGTGGTAATTTTCGATTATCTATATCGCCCTTTTGTCGTATCTTTGCTGACAGTTACCGAATGGTGAACAGCGGGGTGAACACTTGCCCCAAGCATTCACCTTTTCGGCTCAGGGGTGAACCCTAATAAAAAGAACTTTGTATATACAGCGCATGCTAGAAATATAAGAGTCTCTATTATAATGGGTTATATAGTGTTTTTAACACATTATTAACGCTAAAGGTTGGCATCGGGGTTCACCCTTCACC
>OLRO01000521.1_pt1 | contig 28403 bp, 24 predicted proteins | sample 1673131 | NCBI WGS metagenome assembly OLRO01 (sample SAMEA3136757, study PRJEB25190) | human gut metagenome | biome: human gut; feature: human-associated habitat; material: faeces | place: Austria | collected 2013 | reverse complement strand
TTTTGAGTATTAATAACTTATTTAATAATCGTCTCGTTTTAACGGGACACTAGTGATTATATATATAATATACTATCTATACAGAGAGTGGCAACAACAGCGAAAAAAACTGAATACTGAATACTGAATACGTTCCACGTAATCGGTTATTACTTTGTAATATACTGGTTTATAGCGCAAAACATAGTTTTCTACACCGCAAAACATAGAGATGCGTCCCATGAAGCATAGAGTTATTTCTCTTTACTAAGTTTCAAATCGTAAGCTGCTGAAAATCGCTCCTTATCACATGCCTAAATTTGGTAGATACCAGAAATCTTCATATCTTTGCACCGGCAATCGAAAGAACAGTCTTTTGTGCCTCGCCCGAGTCTTCTATTAAGACCAACACGGGTTATAAATGATGGCAGACGCCGGTCATCAATGAAGACCCCGAAAACGGCAGAAACGGGGCGTTCTGGGGAATTTGAACCAACTAGGTTAGTGTCATACCGACACACAACAAAAAAAGCCCCCGATGCAGAAAAGCACCGGGAGCCTTCGTAAGCAAATTATTATTATCTTAAAAAGATCAACTGAATATGCAGCACATCACAGTATACACCATGACGCACCGTCAGAAAGGCTTAGATGAGGTTCATGCCCGCTTCCTCAGCCTCCTTGCGCATCTCCTCAGGCCAGATGCTAGCCTGGATTTCACCAATGTGAGCCTTATGAAGCAATACCATGCACAGACGGCTCTGGCCGATACCGCCACCAATGCTCAGAGGCAACTTGTCGTTCAGGAGCTGCTGATGGAAGTAAAGCTTCTCTCTATCCTCCTTGCCCTCCAGCTTAAGCTGACGCAGCAGACTCTCCTTGTCGACACGGATACCCATAGAACTGAGCTCGAAACTGCGACCCAGAACAGGATACCAGATGAGGATATCACCATTCAGTCCCATCTTGCCGTTCTCAGCCACGGTGCTCCAGTCATCATAGTCAGGAGCTCGGCCATCATGCTTCTTGCCATCGCTCAACTTGCCTCCGATGCCCTCTACAAATACAGCACCATACTTCTTGCAGATTGCATCCTCGCGCTCCTTAGGAGAAAGGTCTGGATACATATCGAGCAAATCCTGCGCATGAATAAAATGAATCTCCTTAGGCAGGAAAGGCTTCAACTGAGGATAATGCTCGCAAGCCAGGAACTCGGTACGCAAGATGGCACCATAGATGCGGCGCACGATATTCTCGAGGAAGGCAATGGTACGGTCTTCCTTGGTAATCACAGCCTCCCAGTCCCACTGGTCAACATAGAGCGAATGAAGATTATCCAGTTCCTCGTCAGCACGGATGGCGTTCATATCTGTATATACGCCATAAGCAGGCTCAATCTCATACTCGGCAAGCGTCAGTCGCTTCCACTTGGCAAGAGAATGAACCACCTCAGCCTGGGCTTCGCCCAAATCCTTGATAGGGAAACTTACAGGGCGCTCTACGCCGTTCAGGTCATCATTGATACCAAGACCCTTCAATACGAAGAGCGGAGCGGTAACACGACGCAGACGGAGCTCGGTGCTCAGGTTTTGCTGGAAGAATTCTTTTATCATTTTAATACCCATTTCGGTCTGGCGCATATCCAGCAGCGCCTTGTACCCTTCAGGTTTTATCAAATTGCTCATTTTTATTTCATATTTAGTATTTGCGCTGCAAAGGTACAAAATAATAATTAATCTGCAAGCATTTTTCCGTATTTTTTCGCAAAATGATAGCATTTTTAAGTTTTTTAGTAGCATTTTGTAGAACAATTTGCTAATACACATTATATATATGAAAAAATCTGCCCCAAATATTTGGTTATTTCAAATAAAAGCAGTAATTTTGCAGTCGACTTCCGTTTCGATGTCATACAACCGGAGAAACGGGCGGCAGAAAAGAGGGTCTCGTAGCTTAGCTGAATAGAGCGTCAGATTCCGGTTCTGAAGGTCGTGGGTTTGAATCCCACCGAGATCACCCGAAACAACAGAAATGATTAATAATTGAAAACATGGATTTAGTAGAACGATTTATAAACTATACGAAATTCGACACACAGTCGAGCGAAGAATCGACCAGCGTGCCTAGTACGGCAAAACAGCTCGAATTTGCCAAGTACCTGAAGAAGGAACTTGAGGACGAAGGATTGAGCGATGTCGAAATGGATGACATGGGCTATATCTATGCCACTCTGAAGAGCAATACCAAGAAAAAGACTCCTACCATCGGATTTATTTCACACATGGATACATCGCCTGATGCCAGCGGAAAGGATGTAAAGGCGCGCGTCATCAAGAACTATGACGGCAACGACATCGAGCTGAGCCCGGGCATCATCTCAAGCGTTGAGACTTTCCCAGAACTGAAGGCTCACAAGGGAGAGGATATCATCGTGACAGACGGTACTACCCTGCTGGGTGCTGACGACAAGGCGGGCATCGCTGAAATCGTACAGGCTATGTGCTATCTGCGCGACCACGACGAAATCAAGCACGGAGATATCCGCGTAGGTTTCAATCCTGACGAGGAAATCGGTATGGGTGCGCATCATTTCGATGTAGAGAAGTTTGGCTGCGACTGGGCTTACACCGTAGATGGCGGCGACCTGGGCGACCTGGAATACGAGAACTTCAATGCTGCCGGAGCTAAAATCATCATCAAGGGCGTGAGCGTTCATACAGGCTATGCCAAGGGAAAGATGGTGAATGCAAGCCGACTGGCTGTGGAATTCCAGAACATGATTCCTGAGAACGAGACTCCTGAGCAGACTGAAGGCTACCAGGGTTTCTACCACCTCATCGGCATCGAGAGCCGCTGCGAGGAGGCAAAGCTCAGCTACATCATCCGAGATCACGACCGCAACAGGTTTGAAAGCCGCAAGGATTTCATCGAGGACTGCGTGAACAAGATGAACGAGAAGTATGGCGACGGAACCGTAAAGGCGGTTATCTACGACCAGTACTATAACATGAAGGAGAAGATTGATCCTAACATGCACGTCATTGATATCGTGCTCAGAGCGATGCAGGAGAGCGGCGTTCCACCTCGCGTAGAACCTATCCGCGGCGGTACCGACGGAGCCCAGCTGAGCTTCAAGGGTCTGCCTTGTCCTAACATCTTCGCCGGCGGTGTCAACTTCCACGGCCCTCACGAGTTTGTGAGCATCCAGGTAATGGAGAAGGTAGTGAAGACCATCGTGAAGATAGCGGAAATCACAGAAGAATTTAACGACTAATACAGATATGGGGAATTTAGACACATCTAAATTCCCCTTTTTCATAAACAGAAAAATATGGCTGAAATTCCATTCTTAGTAAAAGACCTCGCCCTCATCCTGATGGTGGCAGGCATCGTAACCCTCATCTTCAAAAGGCTCAAGCAGCCGCTGGTGCTGGGATACATCATGGCGGGATTCCTGGTTTCGCCACACATGCCCTACACCATGTCGGTAGTCGACGAGACGGATATCCAGACCTGGGCCGACATCGGTGTCATCTTCACCCTCTTCTCGCTCGGTCTCGACTTCTCGTTCAAGAAAATCGTGAAGATGGGCGCTTCTCCCATCATCGCCACCGTGGTCATCGTGTTCTGCATGATGATGCTGGGCATCAGCGTAGGCCACAGTTTCGGCTGGGGAAGGATGGACTGCATCTTCCTGGGCGGTATGCTTGCCATGAGCTCCACCACTATTATATATAAGGCATTCGATGATATGCGGCTGCGCACCCAGAAGTTTGCCTCGATGGTGATGAGCGTGCTGATACTGGAAGATATCCTGGCTATCGTGATGATGGTGATGCTGTCGGCGATAGCGAGCGGAAGCAGTCCCGACGGCGGGCAGATGCTTGCCTCTATCGTGAAGATAGGCTTCTTCCTGGGCGTGTGGTTTATCGTGGGCATCTTCGCCATTCCGTGGTTCCTGCGTTCGGTGAGGAAACTTATCAATGCCGAAACCCTGCTCATCGTTTCGCTGGGTCTGTGCTGCGGCATGGCGGTACTGAGCACCAAGGTGGGGTTCAGCAGCGCCTTCGGAGCCTTCGTTATGGGCAGCATACTGGCAGAAACCATTGAGGCAGAGAAGATTATCAAACTCGTAGAACCGGTAAAGAATCTCTTCGGAGCCATCTTCTTCGTATCGGTAGGTATGCTGGTAGACCCGAAGATTCTGATAGAATATGCCGTTCCTATCCTCGCCCTGGTGGGCACGATACTGGTAGGTCAGGCGATATTCGGCACCTTCGGATTCATGCTCGGAGGCGAGTCGCTGAAGTCGGCGATGCGCTGCGGTTTCTCGATGGCTCAGATTGGTGAGTTTTCTTTCATCATCGCCTCGCTGGGTCTGTCGCTCGGGGTCATCAGCAAGTTCCTCTATCCGGTAGTGGTAGCAGTGAGCGTCATCACCACCTTCCTTACACCTTATATGATCCGTCTTGCCACACCTACCTATCAGGTGATGGAGAAACATCTGCCCGACAAGCTCATCCATATTCTGAACCATTTCGCGATGAGTCATCCCCAGACGCAGCAGCAGAGCAAGTGGAAATCGCTGATCCGCCAGATGCTGGTCAACACCACCGCCTACTCTATCCTCTCGGCAGCCGTCATCGCCCTGATGTTCACCTTCGTACTGCCACTGATGCGCAATCTGCTGCCAGGCTGGCATCTCCACTGGTATGCCAACGCTATCACCGGTCTGCTCACCGTGCTATTCATCTCACCGTTCCTGCGCGCCATCGTGATGAAGAAGAACCACAGTGCCGAGTGGAAACGCCTCTGGGTGGAGAGCAGCATTAACCGCGTGCCGTTGCTCTTTACGGTGTTCGTGCGCTTTATGATAGCACTGGCTTTCATCTTCTATATCATCAATTTCCTCTCGCGCTTTACCAATGCGCTGATTGTCTGCATCGGTGCAGCAGTAGTGATGCTGATGATAACCTCCCGCCGCATCAAGAAGCGTAGCATCGTGATGGAGCGCGTCTTCGTTCACAACCTCCGCTCGCGCGATATTGCGGCTCAGGTGAATGGCGAAAAGCGGCCGCTCTACGAGGGCAGACTGCTGGACCGGGATATCCACATCAGCGAATTTGAAGTGCCTGAAGATAGCAGTTGGACTGGCAAATCGCTGCGAGAGCTGCATCTGCGCCAGCGTTTCGGTGTTGACATGAGCAGCATTCACCGCGGCTCTCACCGGCTGAACATCCCGAACGGCGACATGATCATCTTCCCGGGCGACAAGCTGCAGGTAATCGGCAACGACGACCAGCTGCAGAAATTCAACACCGCCCTGCAGAGCGACCTGCTGCCTGAGGAGGCTGAAATAGAAAAGCGCGAGATGAAGCTCAGTCAGCTCATCATCTCTTCTTCCAGCGAATTCCTGGGCAAGACGCTCATCGAAAGCGGTATCAGAGACCGGTACAACTGCATGGTTGTAGGACTGGAAGAAGGTCGTGAGAATCTGACGCACGTATCCCCTACCCGAGTCTTCAAGAAGGGAGACATCATCTGGATAGTGGGAGAAGAAGCAGATTTGAAGAGAATCAAGAATTAAATAAAAGAACTTTCGTAAGTAAGCTCCATACGCCCTGAAAGGGCGTGCCGGGAACAACCAGATTACTTCACGGTGATATGGAAGCAGCCCTGCTTCACCTCATATTTAATATAGCAGCGGTTCTTGTTGCGGAAATCGCGGAGCACCTCGGAGAACACCCATTTCAGGGTATCATTCTGCACCTGTCGGCGAGGCTGTTCACGGGTCTGAATCTGCTTGTAGCGGTTGTAGCAGATATCGAAGGTAGTACCATAAAGATGGCACGAATTCTCGGTAGCATTGCCGTTTCGGGTACGCAGTTTCGCCACATCATCCTTGGTGCGCAGAATGCTCGTCACGATAATCTTATGCAGCGGAATGCCCTTGATCTGCAACGAATCGAAATAGGCACGGCCGATATCCTGGAGCAGCACAGAGGCACGAGGCACCAGGTAAGGAATACTGTTGTTCAGCTTGTCGACATAAAAGAAAGGATTGCTGCCCACATACACCAGCTTGCCCTTGCTGTTCTCCGCCTCCAGACGGTTCTGTACCGGTTTCACGCCGTGCTTAGTAGCCGCCAGAATCTGCACATCCTGCTGGTCGGGGAAAGTATTGCCGAAATGAGGCACCGAGAAGATGCGATGCTTCACCTCCTTGCCATCCTTGTCGAAGAAGATAGAAGGCTTGCCGCTCTGTGCCGTATCAGGCATAACAGAGAGTTCATCCTTCTTCAGGTCCTCAGCCACATTCCCTTCAGCACCAGCGGGAGCATCAGAAATCTCAGCAGAAGAAGCATCAGAAGCAGCCGAATCCTTCGCTGCCACGAGCGTAGAATCAGCTGCATCAGCAGCCGCCGTTTTCGGTTTTGCCACCCCCGGGAAGATGACTCTCACCAGCGCCAGAAGCAAAACCACAATACCAAAACCCTGTAAATATCTGTTCTTACTAATCTTCATAATTATCTTATTTTCACGAAATAATATTCAATATTCTTCAGGCAAAACGGGAACCGCATCGCCAAATTTAGCTGCAAAGGTAACAAAATCTCTCGAAAAAATAGCTTTTTTAATATTTAAAGAATGTTTTATTCGCCGAAATTTGCTCATTTCATGGAAAAGTAGTAATTTTGCAGCGTTATATAACAAAATATTAGATAGGATAGTTTAAACTTTATAGAATTAAGACATTTTGATAGAGAAACATATTGTACTCGAAGATATCGATCCAGTGATGTTCTACGGTGTGAACAATGCCCACCTGCAGATGATTAAATCGCTGTATCCTAAGTTGCGTATCGTGGCACGCGACAACGTGATTCGTGTGCTCGGCGACGAAGAGGAAATGGCAAAGGTGGAAGAGGATATTGAGCAGATGCGCAAGCACTTGCTTAAATACAACATGCTCAATGATGAAGACATCCTGGACATCGTGAAAGGAAAACAGACCAAGGCGGACAGCGTGAAAGGCGTGCTGGTATATAGCATCAGCGGCCGACCTATCAAGAGCCGCAGCGAAAACCAGCAGCAGCTGATAGATGCTTACGAGAAGAACGACATGGTATTTGCCGTGGGACCAGCCGGTACCGGTAAGACCTATCTCAGCATCGCCCTTGCCGTAAAGGCCCTCAAGGAGAAAGCCATCAAGAAAATTATCCTCTCACGACCAGCCGTAGAAGCTGGCGAAAAACTCGGTTTCCTGCCTGGCGATATGAAAGACAAAATTGACCCATACCTCCAGCCGCTCTACGATGCGCTGGAAGACATGATACCTGCCGTAAAGCTGCAGGATATGATGGAAAAGCACATTATCCAGATTGCGCCGCTCGCCTTTATGCGCGGACGCACACTCAGCGATGCCGTCGTCATCCTCGACGAGGCGCAGAACACAACCTCCCAACAGATTCGCATGTTCCTCACCCGTATGGGCATGAACACCAAGATGATTATCACCGGCGACCTGACACAGATTGACCTGCCACGCGAACAGCGAAGCGGACTGAAGGAGGCGCTCAAGATTCTGGACGGTGTGGAAGGCATCGGAGTGGTGAAGCTGGGACAGAAGGATATCGTGCGCCACAAACTCGTAACCCGCATCGTCAACGCATACGACAAGTATGACAAGGAGAGAGCGGAAGCACGGGAAGCTCAGAAAGCAGAAAAAGATAATTCAAAATAATCAGAATGAAGAATGAACAGAATGATTACGCAAGGCATATCATAAAGTTCAAAGTTCAAAATTCAAAGTTCAAAGTAAAATGAAAGCATTAACAAAGACAGATTTCCATTTTGATGGACAGAAGAGTGTTTACCACGGTAAAGTACGTGATGTGTATGACATTAACGACGACCTCCTCGTGATGGTCGCTACCGACAGAATCTCAGCGTTCGACGTTGTTCTGCCTAAGGGTATCCCTTTCAAAGGACAGGTGCTCAATCAGATTGCAGCTAAGTTCCTGGACACAACTACAGACATCTGTCCAAACTGGAAGTTGGCTACTCCAGACCCAATGGTTACCGTAGGTTTGAAGTGCGAAGGTTTCCGCGTGGAGATGATCATCCGTTCTATCCTCACCGGTAGTGCATGGCGCGAGTATCAGAAGGGCTGCCGCGAGATTTGCGGTGTGAAGTTGCCTGACGGTATGCGCGAGAACCAGCGTTTCCCAGAGCCTATCATCACCCCTACTACAAAGGCTGACGAAGGTCACGACATGAACATCTCTAAGGAAGAGATCATCGCCCAGGGTATTGTTAGTGCAGAGGATTACGCCGTGATGGAAGACTACACACGCCGCATCTTCGCCCGTGGTCAGGAAATCGCTGCCAAGCAGGGCTTGATTCTCGTAGATACCAAGTACGAGTTCGGCAAGCGCGACGGCAAGGTTTATCTCATCGATGAGATCCACACTCCAGACTCTAGCCGCTACTTCTATGCTGACGGTTACGAGGAGAAGTTTGAGAAGGGTGAACCACAGCGCCAGCTCTCTAAGGAGTTCGTTCGCCAGTGGCTCATCGAGCACAACTTCATGAACCAGCCTGGTCAGACTATGCCAGAGATTACTGACGAGTATGCAGAGAGCGTATCCGACCGCTACATCGAACTCTACGAGCACATCACCGGCGAGAAGTTTGACAAGGCTGCAGAGGAAGGCGACATCGCTGCCCGCATCGAGAAGAACGTAAGCGAGTGGCTTGCTGCACACAAGTAAACTATATATAATGTATAGACAAGAACAGATTAAGCCCTACGAGGGCACAGGAGAAAAGGGAAAGCTGGTAGAGGAGATGTTTGACAACATCGCCCCTACCTACGATACCCTGAACCACCGTCTCTCGTGGGATATCGATAAGGGATGGCGCAAGAAGGCAATCAGGCGTCTTGCGCCCTTCTCTCCTAAAAAGATGCTCGACATCGCTACCGGTACCGGCGATTTCGCCATCCTAGCCGCACAGATGCTACATCCCGACCAGCTGATCGGAGCAGACATCTCGGAAGGCATGATGGAGATAGGCAGACAGAAGGTAAAGCAGCTGGGACTGGAAAACACCATCTCCTTTGCCAAGGAAGACTGCCTCAACCTCTCATTCCAGGACGAGAGCTTCGACGCTGTAACCGCAGCTTTCGGTATCAGGAACTTCCAGAACCTGGACCAGGGACTGAAGGAAATGTGCCGGGTACTGAAAAAAGGCGGACATCTCTGCATCGTAGAACTCACCACGCCGGTCAGCTTCCCGATGAAGCAGCTGTTCAGCATCTACAGCAACACTGTCTTGCCGATGTATGGCAAACTCATCAGCAAAGACCAGAGCGCCTACAGTTATCTCAACAAGACCATCGAGGCATTCCCTCAGGGCGAGGTTATGATGGAGGTGTTCAAAAAGGCAGGATTCACAAAGGCAGAGTTCAAGCGACTCACCTTCGGCATCTGCACACTCTATTTCGCAACCAAATAAAACAAAAATATTATGGACAAGTATGGACTCATAGGTTACCCTCTGGGGCATTCGTTCTCAAAGAACTATTTCAACGAAAAGTTTGAGAACGAGGGCATCGATGCCCAATACATCAACTTCGAGATACCTTCTATCGAAAATCTTACCGAGATTCTCGACTCAAATCCTGAACTAAAGGGTCTCAACGTCACAATACCTTATAAGGAGAAAGTGATCAGCTATCTCGACGTGGTAAGCCCTGAGGCGAATGCTATCGGAGCCGTCAACGTGATCAAGGTGGAGCACAGAGGCGAAGATGTTTATCTGAAAGGATATAACAGCGATGTAATCGGTTTTACCAAGAGCATCGAACCTTACATCGAGCCTTATCACAAGAAGGCTCTCATCCTGGGTACAGGCGGAGCTTCAAAGGCTATCAACTTCGGGCTGAAATCGCTCGGACTGGAAACAGCCTTCGTGAGTCGATACGAGCGTCCGGGTACTATCCAGTACGAAAAAATCACCCCTGAGGTTATCAAGGAGTATAACGTCATCGTAAACTGTACCCCAGTGGGCATGTACCCACACGTAGACGAGTGTCCTGCGCTGCCTTACGAGGCAATGGACAGCCACACCCTGCTCTACGACCTCATCTACAATCCCGACGAAACCCTCTTCATGAAGAAGGGCAAAGAACACGGAGCCACAGTAAAGAATGGCTTGGAAATGCTCTTATTGCAAGCCTTTGCATCATGGGATTTCTGGCACCAGGAAAAATAAGCATATCATAAAGTTCAAAGATCAAAGTTCAAAGTAAGAATATGAGTAACAATAGATATATGATGCGCGGTGTTAGCGCAGCAAAGGAAGATGTTCACAACGCTATCAAGAACATCGACAAGGGTATCTTCCCACAGGCTTTCTGCAAGATCATACCTGATATCTTGGGCGGCGACCCAGAGTATTGTAACATTATGCATGCCGACGGTGCAGGTACCAAGTCGAGCTTGGCCTACATGTACTGGAAGGAGACGGGCGACCTCTCTGTATGGAAAGGTATCGCTCAAGATGCTATCGTGATGAATACCGACGACCTGCTCTGCGTAGGCGCCGTAGACAACATCCTCGTAAGCTCTACCATCGGACGCAACAAGATGCTCATCCCAGGCGAGGTAATCTCAGCTATCATCAACGGTACTGACGACCTGCTCCACGAGATGCGTGAGATGGGTATCGGCATCTATCCTACCGGCGGTGAGACTGCTGACGTAGGCGACCTGGTTCGTACCATCATCGTTGACTCTACCGTTACCTGCCGCATGAAGCGCAGCGACGTCATCAACAATGCCAACATCCGTCCTGGCGATGTCATCGTAGGTCTTTCTTCTACAGGTCAGGCTACTTACGAGAAGAAGTACAACGGCGGTATGGGCAGCAACGGACTAACTTCTGCCCGCCACGATGTATTCGCCAAGTATCTCGCAGAAAACTATCCTGAGAGCTACGACCACGCCGTGCCAGAGGAGTTGGTTTACAGCGGTAAGTATAAGTTGACTGATGAGGTAGAGGGTTCACCTATCAATGCCGGCGAGTTGGTTCTCTCTCCTACCCGTACCTACGCTCCTGTCATCAAGAAGATTCTCGATGAGCTCCGCCCAGAGGTTCACGGTATGGTTCACTGCACCGGTGGTGCCCAGACCAAGGTTCTTCACTTCGTAGGCGAGAACTGCAAGGTAGTGAAGGACAACATGTTCCCAGTACCTCCACTCTTCAAGGCGATCCACGACTGCTCAGAGACCGACTGGAAGGAAATGTATCAGGTATTCAACATGGGTCACCGCATGGAGATCTACGTACGTCCTGAGGTTGCCGAGAAGGTTATCGCCATCAGCAAGAGCTTCAACATCGATGCCCAGATTGTGGGTCACATCGAAGAAGGCAAGCGCAGCCTGACCATCAAGAGCGAATTCGGAACATTCGAATACTAAAAACAATGTTAGTGTCAACTCAACATTCAACACTCAACATTCAACATTAAAATCAATGGATAATAACAACATATTACAGAAGCTAGAAGGCTTAGAGAGCCGATACGAGGAAGTAAGCACCCTCATTACCGACCCAGATGTCATCGCCGACCAGCCACGCTACGTGAAGCTCACCAAGGAATGGAAAGACCTGGGTGACATCATGGACGCACGCAAGCGATACATCAACTGTCTGAACAGCATCAAAGAGGCAAAGGATATCCTTGCCAACGAGAGCGATCCGGAAATGAAGGAGATGGCTCGCGAAGAACTCAACGAGAACGAGGCGCTGCAGCCTAAACTCGAAGAAGAAATCAAGATTGCGCTGGTACCTAAGGACCCAGAAGACGCCAAGAACGTACAGATGGAAATCCGAGGCGGTGCCGGAGGCGACGAGGCTGCCCTCTTTGCAGGCGACCTATTTAATATGTATAAGAAATACTGCGAATCTAAGGGATGGACCGTCAGCGTGACTTCTGTTTCTGAAGGCGCAGTAGGTGGATACAAGGAAATAGACTTCGCCGTGAGCGGTACTGACGTTTACGGTACATTGAAGTACGAATCAGGTGTTCACCGTGTTCAGCGTGTGCCTGCTACTGAAACACAGGGCCGTATGCACACCTCAGCTGCTACCGTGGCCGTATTGCCAGAGGCAGACAAGTTTGAGGTGAACATCAACGAAGGAGACATCAAGTGGGATACCTTCCGAAGTTCAGGTGCCGGTGGTCAGAACGTGAACAAGGTGGAGTCTGGTGTACGTCTCCGCTACCCTTGGAAAAACCCTAACACAGGCGAGGTAGAGGAAATCCTCATCGAGTGTACCGAAACCCGTGACCAGCCAAAGAACAAGGAGCGTGCCTTGAGCCGCCTCTATACATTCATCCACGACCGTGAGCACCAGAAGTATGTTGACGATATCGCCAGCCGCCGCAAGAGCCTCGTTTCTACCGGCGACCGCAGTGCGAAGATCCGTACCTACAACTTCCCGCAGGGCCGTGTTACCGACCACCGTATCGGTTACACCACTCACGATCTCAACGGTTTCCTGGCAGGTGATATTCAGGACATGATTGATGCCCTGACCGTAGCCGAGAACGCAGAGAAGCTGAAAGAAACAGAATTGTAAAACCCCGATTCATCGTTCCGTACTTCGGGGCGATGAATCATCATATCAATCCATTATGAACAGAAAAGAACTCGTAGAGCAGATTTTCGCCAAGAAGAGTTTCTTGTGCGTAGGTCTTGACACAGATATCAACAAGTTGCCTAAGTGCATCACCGAGAGTGAAGACATTCAGGGCGCAGAAGCCGAAATGATATTCAGATTCAACAAGGCTATCATCGACGCAACAGCCCCTTACTGTGTGGCTTACAAGCCAAACCTGGCTTTCTATGAGAGCCGCGGCATCGATGGCATGATTGCCTTCGAAAACACCATCAAGTATCTCCACAGCCACTATCCAAACCACTTCATCATTGCAGATGCCAAGCGCGGCGATATCGGCAACACCAGCAAGATGTATGCCCAGACATTCTTCGAGGAGTACAATATCGACTCAGTAACCGTAGCTCCTTATATGGGTGAGGATTCAGTCAAGCCATTCCTCGAGTATGACGGCAAGTGGGTTATCCTCCTGGCACTGACCAGCAACAAGGGTAGCCACGACTTCCAGCTCACCGAGGATAAGGAAGGCGAGCGCCTCTTCGAGAAGGTTCTCAAGAAGAGCCAGGAATGGGGCAACGATGAGAACATGATGTATGTAGTAGGCGCTACACAGGGCAAGATGTTCGAAGACATCCGCAAGGTGGCTCCTAACCACTTCCTCCTCGTACCGGGCGTAGGTGCACAGGGTGGCAGCCTGCAGGAGGTTTGCAAGTATGGCATCATCAAGGACTGCGGCTTGCTCGTCAACTCTTCCCGCGGCATCATCTATGCCAGCAACGGCGATGACTTTGCTGAGGTAGCAGGTCAGAAAGCTAAGGAGTTGCAGGCAGAAATGGCAGCAGAACTTGCTAAGTTATAAAAACTCGATTTAGGCGCAAAGTATCTTGAAAAAGAGGCTTTGCGCCTAAAAAATACCTTTTTATGGGGCGAAAAAGCAAAATATTACAAAATAAAGTCGAGAATCTAAATCTTTTTTGCTATTTTTGCAAACAAATTGCGGTTACCTAAAGGTAATGATGCCTTGGGAACCTAAATAAAACAAACTAGAAGTCAGATAAATTATGGAATTTACCGCTCAACAAATAGCCCAGTTCGTTCAGGGCCGTGTGGAAGGTGATGAGAACGCAACAGTCAACACCTTCGCAAAAATTGAAGAAGGTAAGGAAGGCGCTATCTCGTTCCTTTCTAACCCTAAATACACTCATTATGTTTACGAAACCAAGTCAAGCATCGTACTCATTGATGAAACCGTAGAATTGGAACACCCTGTCAGCACAACCCTCATCCGTGTGAAGAATGCATACGAGTGTGTGGCTAAGCTCCTGCAGATGTACGAATCCATGAAGCCTAAGAAGACCGGCATCGATCCGCTGGCTTTCGTATCTCCAAAGGCTAAGGTGGCTGAAGGCGTATATGTAGGTGCTTTCGCATATATCAGCGATGGTGCAGAGGTAGGCGAAGGTAGCCAGATTTATCCTCATGCCTACATCGGAGAGGGTGTGAAGATTGGTAAAAATGCACTCATCTATCCGAACGTTACCGTATATCACGGCTGTAAATTAGGCAATAACGTTACGCTTCATGCCGGTTGTGTAATCGGTGCCGACGGATTCGGATTCGCTCCAGGTCCTGAAGGTTACGACAAGATTCCTCAGATTGGTATCGTTACCATCGAAGACGATGTAGAGATTGGTGCCAATACTTGTGTAGACCGTTCTACAATGGGTTCTACCTACGTACGCAAGGGCGTAAAGCTCGACAACCTCGTACAGATTGCCCACAATACCGACATCGGCGCCAACACCGTGATGTCTTCTCAGGTAGGTGTAGCAGGCAGTACAAAGGTAGGCGAATGGTGTATGTTTGGCGGTCAGGTGGGTATTGCCGGCCACATCACTATCGGCGATAAGGTGTTCCTCGGTGCCCAGAGCGGTGTTCCGGGCAGCCTCAAGAGCGGCCAGCAGCTCATCGGAACTCCTCCTATGGAGCAGCGCGCTTACTTCAAGTCACAGGCCATCTTCCGTCGTTTGCCTGACATGTACAAGGAACTCAACGACCTGAAGAAGCAGATTGAAGAATTAAAGAAAAACAATTAAAAATAATAAGGCACGGATGACACGGATGACGCGGAGGCTAACGCCACTAAGGAATCCGAAGAAAACGCAGAGAAAATAATCCGTGTAATCCGTGCCTAAAAAATGAATATAATTATGTCAAAACAGAAGACACTGAAAGGTAGTTTCTCTCTTTGCGGAAAGGGTTTGCATACAGGCTTGAGCCTCACCGTAACTTTCAATCCTGCACCAGAGAACACCGGTTATAAAATACAGCGCATCGACCTCGAAGGCGAGCCTGTTATCCAGGCTGTAGCTGAGAACGTTGTTGAAACACAGCGCGGTACCGTACTCGGTAAGGGCGATATCCGCGTTTCTACCATCGAGCATGGTATGTCAGCACTCTATGCCCTCGGCATCGACAACTGTCTCATTCAGGTAAACGGTCCTGAGTTCCCTATCCTCGACGGTTCTGCTGCTCCGTATGTAGAGAAGATTCAGAGCATAGGCATCCAGGAGCAAAATGCTGAGAAAGACTACTACATCATCCGTCATAAGATTGAGGTGAAAGATGATAATGGGTCTGTCATCACCATCCTTCCTGACGAGGACTTCAGCATCACAGCCATGTGTTCTTTCGAGAGCAAATTCATCAACAGCCAGTTTGCTACCCTCGAAAAGATGGAGACATACGCAGAGGAGATTGCATCAGCCCGTACCTTCGTTTTCGTACGCGACATCATGCCTCTGCTCCAGGCTAACCTCATTAAGGGTGGTGACCTGGACAATGCCATCGTTATCTACGAGCGCCAGGTAGAACAGGCTCAGCTCGACCAGCTCGCCGACCATCTCAAGGTGCCTCACATGGATGCCAACAAGTTGGGTTACATCCAGCACCGTCCATTGCAGTGGGAGAACGAATGTACACGTCATAAACTGCTCGATATCATCGGCGATATGGCACTCATCGGCAAGCCTATCAAGGGCCGCATCATCGCTACGCGTCCAGGCCATACCGTAAACAACAAGTTCGCCCGCCTCATGCGCAAGGAGATTCGCAAGCACGAGATTCAGGCTCCTATCTACGATCCTAACGAGGAGCCAATCATGGATAATATCCGCATCCGTCAGCTCCTGCCTCACCGCTACCCTATGCAGCTGGTCGACAAGGTCATTGCTATGGGTCCTAACAGCATCGTGGGCGTAAAGAATGTAACCAGCAACGAGCCTTTCTTCACCGGTCACTTCCCTGAAGAGCCAGTGATGCCAGGCGTTCTCCAGGTAGAGGCGATGGCACAGTGTGGCGGTCTGCTCGTTCTCAACCAGTTGGAGGAGCCTGAGCGCTGGAGTACTTACTTCATGAAGCTCGATGATGTGAAGTTCCGCAAGAAGGTGGTTCCGGGCGATACCCTCCTCTTCCGTGTAGAACTCCTCGCACCTGTACGTCATGGCATCAGCTCTATGAAGGGCTATATGTTCGTAGGCGACCAGGTGGTAGCAGAGGCTACTTTCACTGCACAGATTGTTAAGAACAAGTAATAATAAAATAGAAATATGAATCAGATTAGTCCATTAGCGTTTGTTCATCCAGAGGCAAAACTCGGTGACAACAACATTATCGGTCCTTTCTGCTATATCGACAAGGACACCGTTTTGGGCGATAACAACGTATTGCAGAACAGCGTTACCATTCACGTGGGCGCTCGCATCGGCAACAATAATGAATTTTTCCCAGGCGCCAGCATCTCTACCAAGCCTCAGGATTTGAAGTTCAAGGGCGAGCAGACAACCTGCGAGGTGGGCGATAACAACAGCATCCGTGAGAACGTTACTATCTCTCGTGGTACAGCCTCTAAGGGCAAGACCGTAGTAGGCAGCAACAACCTCCTGATGGAGACTGTTCACGTGGCTCACGACTGCGTGCTCGGCAGTGGCTTGATTATCGGCAACTCAACCAAGTTTGCCGGTGAGGTGGTAGTAGACGACAACGCCATCGTCAGCGCCAACGTTCTCGTTCACCAGTTCTGCCATATCGCAGGCTACGTAATGATCCAGGGCGGTTGCCGTTTCTCTCAGGATATTCCTCCATACATCATTGCCGGCAAGGAGCCAACCCGCTACTGCAGCATCAACCTCATCGGTCTGCGCCGTCGCGGTTTCAGCAATGAGACCATCCAGAACATCCACGAGGCTTACCGCCTGCTCTACAGCAAGGGTATATTGAAGGAAGGTATTGAGGAAATCAAGAAGAATCTTGAGGTTACCAAGGAGATTCAGTATATTATCGACTTCGTAGAGAGTTCTCAGCGAGGCATTATCCGATAAAAGTAAAAGGGTAAAAAAGTAAAAAGGTAAAAAGAGCATCCTTGCATAGGTTTATGAAACGAGCAAGGATGCTTTTTTCTTGAATATAAAGAATGATATATGAAAACATTGATTGTGGTCTTAGGTCCTACCGGTGTAGGTAAAACGGAGCTTTGCCTTTCACTGGCAGAGCATCTCGCTATACCTATCATCAATGCCGACTCCCGCCAGATTTTCGCCGAACTTCCTATAGGAACCGCAGCCCCTACTGCCGAACAGCAGCAGCGGGTGAAGCATTATTTCGTAGGAAACCACCACATCGAAGATTATTACAGCGCTGCCCAATACGAGGCTGATGTAATGAATCTTCTGCAGGAAGATATCTTCAAGAATCACGATGTGGCGCTGCTTACAGGTGGCAGCATGATGTATATCGATGCTGTATGCAAGGGAATCGACGACATCCCTACTGTTCGTGACGACATACGCACTTGGATGAAACAGCGGCTGGAAGAGGAAGGGCTGGAGGCACTGGTAGAAGAACTCCACAAGATGGATCCGGAGCACTGGGCGATAGTAGACAGGAAGAATCCACGCCGCGTGGTTCATGCCCTGGAAATCTGCCATCAGACCGGCAAGACTTATACTTCTTTCCGCACAGCCGAAAAGAAGCAGCGTCCTTTCCGCATCATCAAGATAGGTCTGAACCGCGACAGAGCTGAACTCTACGACCGCATCAACCAGCGTGTACTGATGATGATGGACGAAGGTCTGGAGGCAGAAGCACGCAGCGTATATCCGCAGAAGGGACTCACCTCGTTGAGAACCGTAGGCTACAAAGAAATGTTTGCCTATTTCGATGGCGAGATAGATAAGGATGAAGCCATCCGCCAGATACAGTCGCATAGCCGTGAATACATGCGCAAGCAGCTCACCTGGTTTAAGCGGGATACCACGATCCAATGGTTCCATCCAGACCAGCAAGAAGAAATCATCCGATTTATTGATGAAGAGATATAGACATAATCGCCCGATAGCATATTCATTTTTGTTGTTAGAAATATAGTTGAGATTCCATAATATTACATGGAATTCTCCGGAATCAGATTTGAATTCTGGTGCTTTATAGCCCATGAACTTTTCAAAATGCTCGTGTTCTTTGATGATTTTCTTCATACCTTATAAAATCAGCGTCTTGTTTGATGCAGAATTCTAAATAATTGGAGGTAAAAATGAAATAAGCTTCATGTGCTATCGAAATAGGCTTCATTTAGAGCAGAAGTAATCTTCCCCTGCCAAAAAGGGTATTTCTGTCAATATTTATAACCAAATTTTGCATACTGGTAAACTTGGAATCTAGCAACGAAAATAGGGAGTTTTGGGCATCTCGAATTCTCTATTTTTTGTTTCTAATTAAGCGAATACCCTATAGTCGTACAACTATAAAGTTGTAGTCGTACGACTATATAGGGTATGGTCGTACAACTGTAGAGTTATAGTTGTACAACTATAGGGGGTATAGTCGTACAACTATAGAATTTCTATTTTGACGCCTTTCATCTACAAGACAATAATTAACTGATTATCAACATTTTACCTTTTTCTCCCATATTTTCAATATTCACAAAGAAATAAGAATCGTTTGAAAATACGAGAATCTCAGCAAGGGAAATGTATAAAAATAAAACGACCCGCACATTTGAGCATCGTTGAGAGGCTTGGCGGGTACTAGTGCTGCAAAGGTACGAAGATTTTTCGAAACCAGCAAATTTTTGGGGATAAATTTTAATCTTTTGCTTAACTTTACCCGATTTTCCACAATTCCTCGTTCTCCCAACCCTCAGGAAATCCCATTGGTGCAGGATCAACAAGAGGGAAAGCCGATAACAAATCACGTAACTTCTTCCCCATATCATTATTGGGCGAAATTGTATCCAAGAAATACTTAATGATACAAAGATTATAATAAACTCGCAAAGGATTGGAAGGTAATATTATCCAAGCATGGGTGGTTCGATGTGGAACCATAGGCAACATTGTATTCTGCTTATTCCATACTCTTGCATGATGACAGCAAGAATTTCTTGTTAAAGTTATAATTGTCATCCATGAATTAAACACCTTTAATTGCAATCCAAAACGTAAAGCTATCCGCTTTTTTACTTGCGCATTCTTGAGATTATTAAAGATGTTTACCATTACACCCAAAGGAATGAGTTCTGCCAGTATCCAAGCTGGTGGATATGGATCAGAATACGTTTGCTTAAAATGCGCAATAAATTCTTCACGAGACTTTTCTACTTCATGTTTTAGCAAAACCAAAGTCTTCAGAAACTTATTTGAATCTATAAAATAAGAAGCATTCGTCATCCAGAAGCTATCTCCAAACGCTGATGTACACTCATCAACGATAGCTGTACGAACGGCTATCTCGATTTTCTCGATTTCATTAAACATAAACAGACGAAGCTTCTTGTCAAAACGATACAACATCATGACCTGTCGGAAACTTGCATCTGTCTTGAACCGATGCTCTGACTTGGGAACTAAAAGCAATGGATACATATATGCTGAAAGGCGATAATAATTTATCGTCTTTAGGTACTGTTCTGCTTTACCGGGATTATCAATAGCAAGTCCTCTTGACAAGAGTAATTGAACAAGAGCATCTGCATGTTGGTATTCCTTTTGAAATGGGATAAGACTATTCATAAAGGAATGAGTTTAGAAGGTTCAAAATGTATAAAAATAAAACGACCCGCACATTTGAGCATCGTTGAGAGGCTTGGCGGATTCTAGCTGGTACAAAGGTACGAAGACCACTTTGTGAGTTTGTGTTTTTTCCTCAATTGCACCATGCTGAGTGGTTATTTCCATTTTGGAAACAACCACGTCCCATTTCAAGGAGGAAATCTGTAATCTTGCTTGTCAAGGCCTTTTCTATATCCAATTCATTTTGCAATGCAACCATTCCTATGAACGAGAAATTGTAAGAGTCTTTAAATATGTAACGAGCCAGGTCTGACTGAATAGGTGGTAAGGTCTGTTCAAAATTATTGATTGCATGCCCTTTAGCATATATATATATATACATTGTCTATTTAGAGGAGCATCACATCACGACTCCACCCATTCTATGCTGTTTCTGTTATATCGTAGGCACGTTGTGCCTCATCTTTCACCTTAGATAACAATGGAATGTGATGATACCAGAATATTTGTGCAAGCGGTACTTGTACATACTCTTTTCCTTCATTCTCTAATTCTGCAAGTGTCGCTTGCAGAATTAGAGAATGAAGGATTTTCAGATGCAAAACGTTTCAAATCAAAGAGACTATTTTTTTGCCCCATGTCAAGGTGAAAAATCTTTCTTCTCTAATTGGTCAGCAAGTTGCTGACTAATTTCTCTGTATATGGTAGGTACATGCTATAAAAATTCTTCATGCATTGAAGATTCAGAATTTGCAGCAAGTTGCTGCAATATTTTTTGAATAGCTTTGGATTGGACTTCTTCCATTTCTTGATGACATCTTCTGTACTCTTGGAAGTAATAATTGTATAAATCATAAACTCGCAAAATAATTGTCAATATCATCATGCGACTTCAATGTGATACATTGTCCACTATGAATTTCTTCTCTCGCTTTGTCAAGCTTCGCTTGCAAATCGGAAGTAATCGCATTAGTTGATGTGCTCATACCCTTTATTTTAAATTGCCATTTTGGGAGCAAAGGTAATAAAAAATAATGAGAATCGGAATGAATCTTTGGTTTTTAACACTGATAATTACGATTATTAAAGTTTCTTTTACAAAAAGCAGTGGATACAAAGTAAGTAAGATTCATGTGCGATCGAAATAGGCTTCATTCGCCATCGAAGCCTATTTCATTTGGAGCAGAAGGAATCTTTCTCTGCAACAAGTGCTATTTTTGTCAATACTTATAACCAAATTTTACATACTGGTAAACTTGGAATCTAGCAACGAAAATAGGGAGTTTTGAGCATCTCGAATTCTCTATTTTCTGCTTCTAATTAAGCGAATACCCTATAGTTGTACGACTATAAAGTTGTAGTCGTACGACTATATAGGCTATAGTCGTACAACTGTAGAGTTATAGTTGTACAACTATAGGGGTTATAGTCGTACAACTATAGAATTTCTATTTCAACGCTATTAACCAGCAAAACCATAATCATTTGATTATTAACACATTACAATTTTCTTCCATATTTTCAATATTCCCAAAAAAATAAGAATCGTTTGAAAATACGAGAATCTCAGCAAGGGAAATGTATAAAAAAACGACCCGCACATTTGAGCATCGTTGAGAGGCTTGGCGGGTACTCGTGCTGCAAAGGTACGAAGATTCTTCGAAGTTACTCTGCCCCCATCCGGTAATTCTTAGGCGACAATCCGGTATGCTTCTTGAAGAAGGTGCCGAAGGCTGAGGCATTAGGGAAACTGAGATCACTGGCTATCTGCTGAATCGTCTTGTCCGTATTCTTCATCAGATAAATGCTGCGACGGATAATCGCCTTGAAAATCAACTGCTGAACCGTCTTGCCACATACCGACTTCACTATCACCGAAAGATACTTCGGAGTGAGACAAAGCTGGCCGGCATAAAAAGCTACCGTACGCTCACGCATGAAGTTCTCCTCTATCAGCTTCACCAACATCTCGAAAGTCTCTATCTTACGTCGCATCTCCTTACCTTCCTTCTGGAACGAAGCAGAAAAAATGCTGCAAAGACGATAGGTTACCGCCATCAGAAGCAACTTCTGCTCATGCAAACTGTAAGTGTCATGCTTCTCCTTCTGCTCTAAATCCAAAAGCATCCGGGCATAAGAGGTCAGCATCTCCTCATATCCCGTATGAGCCACCGTGCACGACTGGGGATAGAGCGTAGAATAAAGCCGCATGCTGACTACGGTATTTCCCAGCATGTGGAGAATCTGTTCCACACGATAAAAAAGCAACGTGTACCGGAAGTCTGCAGAGACTTCCTGCACATGAAACAGGATTCCGGGAGAGAGAAAAACGGTCTCTCCCATAGACGCAACAAAGGATGTTCCATCTACACAGAAACGGAACATCCCTTGATGACAAACTACTATTCCGACATAATCAGAATAGAAAGGTTGCATCAGAAAATGAGGGAATTCATTTGCCTCATATATGATTATATTGTCTGTTATCTCCATTTTTAAAAATTACTTTAGATGCGAAGATAACAAAAATATCAATTCCATCTGATAACAATCCCGATTATTTATGATATTTTAGCAGATTCCCAGCGCTTCCGGATCAAAGACCATGAACTTATAATTTTTAAAAAAAGAACATTATATTGCACCTTTTCTTGCGTAATCTAGAAATATTTATTACCTTTGCAGGAAATGTACAATATAAGGCACTACTCAATCGTATCTGACTGAATAAAAACAACATAAAATATTGATTTTCAAATAAGAAAATAAAAAAGAAAAAAAATAAAAGAAATGAACATCAAGTCAATAGGCAGTAAAATCAAGGGAAATCCTACGATGGTAGAGGGTACGGTGTATTCCATGCTCATCATCTGTAGCATTTCCCATTTCCTGAACGATATGATTCAGTCGATTATCCCTTCCATCTATCCGATTGTGAAGGATAAGTTCGACTTCTCGTTTGCACAGATTGGTATCATCACACTGGTCTTCCAGATGACATCTTCCATCCTGCAACCTTTCACAGGACTTTATGCCGATAAGCATCCCCGTCCCTATGCCCTCTCCATCGGCATGTGCTTCACATTGGTGGGGCTGCTCCTGCTGGCTTTCGCCGAGAATTATTTCCTGATTCTCCTGGCTGTGAGCGTTGTCGGCCTGGGTTCGTCCGTGTTTCATCCCACAGCATCGAGAGTGGCCCAGATGGCATCGGGAGGCAAGAAGAGTCTGGCACAATCCATCTTCCAGGTGGGTGGCAATGGAGGATCTGCAATAGGACCTTTGCTTGCAGCCATCATCATCCTGCCTTTCGGCCAGCATGCCATCTCCTGGTTTGCCCTTGCAGCCCTGATTGCCGCCATCATCATGGTAAGATTGGGAGTCTGGTATAAGGCACGACTGGCTTACGTGGTGAACCATCCTCAGAAACAGCCCCTTCTTAATACCCATATCTCTAAAAGGGTGAAGTATTGGGCTCTGTTCATCCTCATCATGCTCGTGTTCTCCAAGTATTTCTATACGGCATGCATTACGAGTTACTTCACCTTCTTTCTGATGGATAAGTTCGGCGTATCGGTACAGACCTCGCAGCTGTGCCTCTTCGTATTCCTCGCCGCCTTTGCCATAGGTACGGTGGCAGGAGGAATGCTGGGTGACAAGTTTGGCAGAAAGTATGTCATCTGGTTCTCCATTCTGGGAGCAGCACCCTTTGCCATCGCCATGCCTTTTGTGAACTTCACATGGACCATCATCTGTACCTTCCTTTCTGGCTTAATCATCGCCTCGGCATTCTCTTCCATCGTGGTATATGCCACTGACCTGATGCCAGATAAAGTGGGATTGATAGCAGGCATTTTCTTCGGCCTGATGTTCGGACTGGGAGGACTTGGCTCAGCGTTCTTCGGCTGGTTAGCCGACAAGACCAGTATTGAGTTTATCTTCCAGGTGAGTGCCTTCCTGCCATTGCTCGGCATCATAGCAGGATTCTTGCCGAATACCCAGAAGAGTTGATGGCTTTCTTGCCTTTATCTTCTTCCCAGGTTTTTCACATTCACATTCTTCAGCAGATACTCACGGGTCAGCTCCTTGATGTTGCGCTTGCGCCAAGGTATCACGAGCATCAAGCCAGCACAAATCAGACAACCATAGAAGGTCCAGCCTGCCATCTCCTTGATGGATACCAGCGTGGCCTGAACCTGTACCTTTCCCTTCACACTCATGGCAGCCATGTTCTGCGCCTCGGTCTCCGTCTTGCCCTGATACTGCATGCCTCTTACCGTCTGGTCATAGGTCTTTGCCGTCTCCAAGCTGGTACGGTCGTAATCCTGTGCAAAGCGGGTGACGTAATACTGCTGGCGATGCTGAAGCACATTGGTGTAGAGCGCCGAACCGATGCAGGGGGCGATGACCATACGGACGGTGAGCATGATGCAGACCCAGGTGGACATGAAGCGGTAAGGCATGCGCTGATTGGCTATCGTGGAGATGAGCGAATAGAGCAGCATCATTCCCGTAGAACGGATGATGATAGGCCATTTCATGCGCTCATACATGCCGTCGTTCTGTACCTCGAAATACATAAAGAGGGCGTAGCCTCCGATAAAGAGGAAGCCCAGACAGTACATCCACTTCAGATGAATATTCTTGGCTCTGGCGATGATCGCGAAAATCAAGCCCACGGTATATCCCACCATCACCCAGTTGCCCAGGGTGGCATTCTGCCAGTTGTCTATCTTCATTCCCACATTGGTGAATACGTTCACAAACATGGCGCTGGAGTTGCAGACCATCAGAAGGAAGAACAGCATGATGCCGTAATTGATAACCCTGAGCTGGAACACCTCCATGATAAAATAAGGTGAGTGGCGGGTCTTCTCCAGATAGATAAACAGGGCGGTGAAGATGAGACAGACCACCGTAGAATAACGGATGGTAGGATCATCAAACCAGTCCAGCGTCTTGCCGAACACCATTACATAGGCAAACGAGCAGAGCATGATGCTGAACACCGTGACATTGCCAAACTTCGACATCGTAATCGGGAACTTCGGCATCGGATACTTATGATAAGGCATGGTGAAGAACACGATGATGATGCCCGCCAGCATGAATGCCATCATGAAATGATACACATACTGCCACTCGTAGGCATAGGCAAGCCAAGCCGTGAGCCAGGTGCCCAACTGTCCGATAATCATGAAGAAAAGATAGATAACCGGCTGGGAAACCATCTTTTCTGAATCCATCGCATCCCAAGCCTCCTCGGTGGTAGGCTCGCAACCCGGCGTGATATTCTTCGTTGCCTCAATGCCGAAACCATACCGGATGAGTACAAAGAGATGCGCCATCAGAAGCGTCTGGCGAACAAAGCCCATCAGCAGACTGCACAGTCCGAGGATGAACAGTGAATCGGTCTGGGCGCAGACGAAACTGAGCAAAAAGAGTATGGAGAATCCCACGATACACATCATCTTCTCTCTCCGGATGCACACCAGTTCGTAGAAGAACGGCGAGAAAGCCGCCATTCCTATCGACGTGCAGAAGCCCGCAAAGGCGATGTATTCCGACTGGATGCCAAGTCCGCTCATCATCTCTCCGCTGTTGGCGGAATAGACACCACTCATCGTAATCATCGGCACGAAGAGGATGATCATGAAGATGATGCCAAGCGGTTTCGGCACCCAGTCATAGAACGGATAATTCTTATATTCTTCTTCCATATATTACTTCATTTCCTTCAAGCTACTTTTTATTTCTCTCAGCCTTCACAATCACCATCATACCTGCTGCCAGGCGGGCATTGTCTTCCTTGCTGAGGTTAGTGAAGTCGATTCTTACAGGCACACGCTGCTGAATCTTCACGAAGTTACCAGCTGAGTTATCGGTAGGAACAAGAGAATACTTGGAACCGGTTGCTCCGGAGATAGCGGTAACGGTGCCCTCAAACTCCTTGTTGCTGATGGCATCCACCGTCATGCGTACCTTCTGACCTACATAGAGATTCTCGACCTGAGTTTCCTTATAGTTGGCGATGACCCATTTTTGGGCATTAGGAAGGATATAGGTGATGGTGGTTCCGGCGCTTACCATCTGTCCCTCTTCCAGGGTGCGGCGCCCCAACTTACCATCGCATGGTGCAACAACCACACAATAAGAGAGATTCAGCTTCGCCATCTCCACCGCAGCCTCAGCCCGTTGGATGGCAGCAGCCACATTCTGCTTGCGGGTAACCACCTCGTTCACGCCCTTATAGGCAGCAGCCTGCTGTCGCTTTACCGACTCCAGTTTCTTCTTGGTAGCCGCATATTCCACTTCGAGCTGCTCCAGCTGGATAGGTGTAGCCGCCTTCTTCTCTACCAGGTTGCGATAGCGCTCGCAGTCTTTGGCAAGTTTGGCAAGACGCACATCAATTTCATCGATGGATGCAGAATAGACGGTAGCCGAAGTCTGGGTGGTCTGCTGGGTAGCATCAATCACGTTGGCACCCGCCTTGGCATCCTTCAGAGCCGCCTCAGCCTCCATCAGGCGGATGCGATACTCACGGTCGTCAAGGATAAGAAGGGTATCACCCTTATGAACCTCCTCATGCTCCTTGAAACAAACCTTGGCAATATAGCCCGATGCGCGGAGGTTGACAGGAGAGATATACTGCTCTACCTGGGCATCGTTGCTGGTTTCGCTGGCATTATAATCCAGGAAGAGGCAGACAATCTTCCAGAGTCCGAAGGCGAGGATGGCTACGCCGATGAGACTGGCGATGATCTGGCGGATGCGCTGCTTCTTCAATTTCTTCTGCATTTCTTCGTGAGACATCTGAGTGGTTGCTGCATTATCCTCGTGAGACATCTGAGTAGCTTCTGCATTTTCCTCACGAGTTGTTTCTATCTTGTTATTTTCGTTCTGTTCCATTGTTTTATTCTGATTATTTATTTCTTTATGATTCCTTTGCTATTTTACCTGATCCAACTGTCCGGTGAGTTTCAGGAGCGAGAGGTTTGCCACCTTATATTTATAATAGGCGGTAAGATAATTGTTCATTGCCTCGCTCATGCGCATCTCATCCTGGAGAACGGCGGTCATGGAACCTACACCCTCCTTGTATTGGTCGGCAGTCACATTATATACATCCTGCGCCAGGGTATAGTTGTCAAACTGCTTCTTGTAGTTGCGCTGACTGTTGTTCACCTCGCTCACGGCGTTCATATAGTTTGCCTGCATGCCTTTCAAGGCATCCTCGTATCCGATGCGGGCATTCTGCTCCTCCACCTTGGCACGTCTTATCTTAGAACGCTTCTCGAAACCATCAAAGACTGGCACTCTCAGCTGGATGCCGATGCCGTTGGAACCATACCAGTGGTTTGATTCGCCCGAATGAATCCAATGTTCAATCTTATCGGTAAAGGCAGAATACATCAGGCTACCTGTAAGACTCACCGATGGCAGATAGCCATCCTTGGCAAGTTTGGTCTGCTTCTGGGCAAGTTCCTTTCTCTTCTCCAGGAGCTGGAGTTCGTAGAGATTGGTATTCAGTCCGTTGGCATTCACCGTTTCTATCTCCCCCGGATTCACATCACTTACCTTGATTTGCTTTTCTGCAGGATAATCTATCACATACTTGAGCATGGTATATTGCTGATCGAGCATGGCAATGGCGTTATCACGCTGTACGGTGAGATTCTCGATGTTGAGTTTCACACGCTTCACATCTACCTCCAGACTCATCTGATTATCGTAGAAAGCCTGGGTGATACCATAGAGTTCCTCCAGGCGCTTGATGTTGTCATTCACCAGTCGGATCTGCTCAGCCGTATTCTGCGCCATGTAATACATCTTGGCAGTCTGTACGATGAGATCTTCACGTGCCTTCTCGTAAGAGAGCTGGTTGAGATGGTCTGCTATCTTGGCAATATCGATGGCAGTATTCACCATCTGGTTGTAAAGCGGCATCTGGAGTTGCAAGCCTGCTGAAGCATTATACTGCAGGGTTTTGGTTACATTGTAAGGTTTGCCGTAGGCAGAGCCATCCGTCACGGAAACGGGAGGGGTGAAGTTGTCGTTCAACTGTGCCACGGCATTAATCTGCGGCAACAGCTTCGCCTGGTTCTCGCTGATGGAATACTTTCCCTTTGCAATCTCGTTCCTGCTTTTCTGCAGCGACAGGTTATTCTCCACCGCCATCTGCAGGCACTGGCTCAGCGACAGAGTTTCCTGCGCCATCATTGCAGAAAAAGCCCCGAGAGCCAGACAAAAACACAATATCTTTTTCTTGTTCATTTTTAATATGTTTCTTATGATATACAATATGATTGATGTCTGGTGCAAAGATACTGCTTTTCTGTCGATTATCACTATTCACAAAATATCACAAAATGTTCAAAATTGCCGTTTCTTTTAGTGGCGGGGGTTCTTAGAAACAAAAAAGGCGATTGCTATCCCCTTTGCGGAAAAGCAATCGCCTTCATTATTTCATATAATTATTATCTTACTTCCAAGGATTCTCGGTTGGGTAAGGCAAGCTAGCTGGCTGGTTGTAAGCGATATCCTTGATGCCAAGATACTTGAATACCTCGAACAAGGTCTTGCCTACATGAGAGAATGCTACGGCTCCGTGGTGTGGATAACCCTTCTGAATCAATACGTGACGATAGAAGCGGCCCATCTCGTTGA
>OLRO01000509.1_pt1 | contig 29042 bp, 25 predicted proteins | sample 1673131 | NCBI WGS metagenome assembly OLRO01 (sample SAMEA3136757, study PRJEB25190) | human gut metagenome | biome: human gut; feature: human-associated habitat; material: faeces | place: Austria | collected 2013 | reverse complement strand
CCTTTGTGGAGCAGGAGGTAGATGGATTGTTTCATATGGAAAATGGTGTGCTTACAGCTAAGGCTGTGCCAATGTGATTGGTAAAATTTTATGAGGGGAGGAGAGAATGTTTAATTCTTAAGAATTATTAAGATTGTTTGGAACATATTGACGAATCATCCTTTTTTTGATGTACTAAAAGTATAAGAAGTGGACATCTTACATACATTCATTTTGTACTTTATGATCTAATGTTGAAGAGATGATGTGTATGAAAGACCAGTGGAGATAATAAAGTCTAAATGCTATCAAAAGGGGGATTTCGATATGAGAAAACTAGTAAAAAATGTGCTTGCAATGTTAATTGTTGGAGGAACCGCAGTTGTTATGGGGAATGGAACTGTTTCGGCAAGTAACGGCATAGGTATTAACGAACAAAACTTCCCGGATGCACAGATACGTCAAATTGCCGCACAGTACGACAGCAACAAAGATCAAATACTTGACACATCAGAACAGAAAAAACTGACAGAACTGATCGTTATTGAGACAACAGAAAATACAGGAGTTCAGGGAAATGTAATTCGCACCGCCAAAGGCATTACCTCTTTTAAAGGTGTAGAGTATTTTGCAGAACTAAAAAGTATATCAGTTGGTCAAAGTGGAAAACCTCAGTCAAGCTATAAGATTGCAAGTGATCTTTTCCAGTATACCAAACAGGTAAAAACAATTCGAGTTAATTATGCTTATGCAGATCCTGTAGATGCCAGATATAAGGATTCTGATAAACAAATGCTGGCGAAGAATACATCTATTGTTATAGATGATTCTATGCAGTGTGAAAGTTTGTCGTTGGAAGGCGTTCAAGTGCAAAAGATGCAGATTGTCTCAAAGAAGATGAAGAAGCTGTTGATCAAGACTTGTAACCTTCCGGATGAATACACAATAAACACACCAAATCTGCAGACATTGGGCTTAAAGGAAACATATGTCAAGAAGCTGCAGTATGGAAAGATGGATAAACTCAAATATCTGTCACTTGGGCTTAATGTAATTCAAAATGGAAAAGAGAAAGCTTCGCCTGTCACAGTGCTTGATCTGCAGAAAAGCAAGAACATCGCAGAGTTGTCTGTTACCGGTTGCAGAATAAATAAGCTTGATCTGTCATCGGTCAATAAGACACTCCGTTTGGCCAGTATTACGCAATCTGGGAAATATCCGATCAAGCAGGTCCGCCTCGGCAAAATGGCAGCATTGAAGGGCTTATCTGTTAGTGCTAAATGCGCAGCAATAGATGCCTCTAAATGCAGCCGTCTTAATACATTAGAATGTGCCAGCTATGGGATTTTCAAAGTAAAGCTTCCAAAGTCAGTGCAATATCTTACACTCACCAGTCTTGATAAGAAGGGATGTAAATCACTTAAGTTATCAAACTGTAAGAAGCTGAAAGCGTTGAAAGTGATTGGCTGCAAGAAATTAAAAACAATAAATTTAGCAAAATGCAGCAAGTTGTATTCATTAAAGTTGAAAGTGTTAGACCTCAGCAGATTGACCAAGGTGAAACATGCAAAGACAACTTTAAAGAAAGCCTTTTTGAAGAATAAGAACGTGAAGAAAGTAGTTATATCGCATAGTCATTTACACGCAATGTAATATCTATTACAATCAAATGAGGAGGATTCTTATGAGGAAAAAAATTGCAGGAACTGTGTGTGTAGTATGTTTGGTAGCTTTGGTAGCTCTGTTGGCATTGTGGGTAGCACCTATAATGGTGCAAGTGGATTCTGTAACACAAACAAAGGAAACGTTTTATCGAGAAGCAACAGTATCAGCGCAGAAGGCAGCTATACAAAAACCAGGAGTGATTGATTTTGCTCCATTGAAATCAAAAAGTGTATTACCGTTTTTGAAGACGAAGGCGTGCGTCGCAACTGTTAAAAAAGTAGAAACATTATACAAAAAAGATAGCCAGGAGAATACGTATCAAGCATGTAATCTCGTAGAGCTGAAAGTGGTAAAAAATATTGCTGGTGGTTTTCAGAAAGGTGAGAGCGTATATGTGATAGATTCGGAGATGGCACTATATGCGGAAGATATAGGAAAAGATGGAGTATTTATTCCAGATAAAATGGCATCAGAAATCACTATCTCCGGAGAGAAAGAAACGATACATACAGTTGGTTGTGTAAAAGAATCAGAGTCAAGGATTATGTTGCTTCCTGAGGAAGATAATTATGCGAAAGTCTCGGATTATTGGAAACTAAAGCATTATATGAAGAAAAACAACTATATAAAATAGATAAGTTAAAACCGTGAAATTTTGTAGTCTCTGATGATTGTATTCTCTGCCAAAATGCAGTAAAATAAAAAGGTATCAGGGTGTGAGAATATATTCAAGGAAGGCAGGTAGTAGCAAATGGCAAAAAGCAGACTAATTGGGGATTATCCGGTGATTGGAATTCGTCCGACGATCGATGGACGAAGAGGACCGCTTAAGGTTCGTGAATCTTTGGAAGAACAGACGATGAATATGGCTAAGAGTGCGGCAGAGCTGTTCCGTCAGAATATCCGTTATTCCAATGGAGAACCGGTCAAAGTTATCATTGCGGATACGACAATCGGACGTGTAGCAGAAGCAGCGGCTTGTGCAGATAAGTTCCGTAAAGCAGGTGTGGATATTACATTGACCGTGACACCATGCTGGTGCTATGGATCCGAGACTATGGACATGGACAAAGATACGATTAAGGGTGTATGGGGCTTTAATGGTACAGAGCGTCCGGGAGCAGTATATTTGGCAGCAGTATTGGCAGCACATGCACAGAAAGGTTTGCCGGCATTTGGTATTTATGGCAAAGATGTGCAGGAAGCGGATGCAACAGAGATTCCGGAAGACGTTAAGGAAAAATTACTTCGTTTTGGTCGTGCAGCCGTAGCGGCAGCAACGATGCGAGGCAAATCTTGGCTGCAGATCGGATCGATCTGTATGGGTATTGCAGGATCTATCGTAGACTCCTCCTTTATGGAAGAATATTTAGGAATGCGTGTTGAGTCTGTTGATGAGGTGGAGATCATTCGTCGAATGACAGAAGGTATATACGATGAAGCAGAGTTTGAGAAAGCAATGTCTTGGACAAAGTCTCATTGCCGTGAGGGATGGGATAAGAATCCTGAGATCGTGAAACGAAGCGATGAGCAGAAGGAACGCGATTGGGAATTTGTTGTTAAGATGATGTGCATTATCAAAGATTTAATGAACGGTAATCCAAATCTTCCGAAAGGCAGAGAGGAAGAGATGGTAGGACATAATGCGATCGCAGCAGGTTTTCAGGGTCAGAGACAGTGGACCGACTTTTATCCGAATGGTGATTATGCAGAGGCACTGCTCAATTCCTCCTTTGACTGGAATGGAGCGCGTGAGCCGTACATTTTAGCAACAGAGAACGATACACTCAACGGTATTGGTATGCTTTTCATGAAATTGCTTACCGGAAGAGCACAGATTTTCGCAGATGTTCGTACTTATTGGAGTCCGGAAGCTGTAAAGAGAACAACCGGCTATGAGTTAGAGGGTATTGCGAAAGAGGCAGGTGGTTTCCTGCATTTGATCAATTCCGGTGCAGCGTGTCTGGATGCTTGTGGTGAAGTGAAAGATGAGAATGGCAATGGTGTCATGAAACCTTTCTGGGAGATGACAGAAGAAGATCAGAAGGCATGTCTGGACGCAACAGAATGGTGCTGTGCTGATTCCGGATATTTCCGTGGAGGCGGTTTCTCCTCCCGTTATTTAACGAGAGCGGAGATGCCTGCTACTATGATCCGTCTCAATATTGTCAAAGGCTTGGGTCCGGTATTACAGATCTGTGAGGGTTATACCGTAAATCTTCCGGATGAAGTATCTGACAAGTTGTGGAAGAGAACAGATTATACATGGCCTTGTACATGGTTTACACCACGCACAACGGGTCAGGGTGCATTTAAGACAGCTTATGATGTTATGAACAATTGGGGAGCAAATCATGGTGCGATCAGTTATGGACACATTGGTGCGGATCTGATCACATTGGCTTCCATTCTTCGTATTCCGGTATGTATGCACAATGTGCCGGAGGAAGATATTTTCCGACCAGCTGCATGGAATGCATTTGGTATGGATAAAGAGGGTCAGGATTATAGAGCATGCGCAGCTTATGGCCCGCTTTACAAATTATAAAAGATTGGACACAGGGGTGGCTGCATTTAATGTGAGGAAGAGTTTTGTAGTAACTTTTCAGAAGAGCAGAAAGGGTTGCACCTGTGTCAGGTGAGAATATGTAGGAGAAGCGTAGTCGTAGGACTACGCCTCTCCGTTTCTTTTGATGTGCAAAGTTTGAGGCATATAACGTAATGAAAGAGGGGAGAAAAAAATGAGAGATGACATGATCTTGTGTCAGCAGAAAGTAGCAGAGGTTTTGGCACAGGTAAATCAAATTGTAATTGGTAAAGAAGAGTGTGTTCGTAAAGTAATGGCAGCGATCTTGGCTGGAGGACATATTTTATTGGAAGATATACCGGGTGTCGGTAAGACAACGCTTGCGATGGCATTTTCAGAGACAATGGCACTGCAGAATAATCGACTGCAGTTCACGCCGGATGTCATGCCATCCGATCTATTAGGTTTTTCGATGTATCAGAAACAGACGGGAACATTTGAATATCAGACCGGAGCAGTGATGTGCAATTTGTTTTTGGGGGATGAGATCAATCGAACTTCACCGAAGACACAGTCAGCATTATTGGAAGTTATGGAAGAAGGAAATGTGACAGTAGATGGTGTAACACGAAAAGTACCGGAACCGTTTGTGGTCATTGCTACAGAAAATCCGGCGGGAAGTGTTGGAACACAGCTTTTACCGGAGAGCCAGTTGGATCGTTTTATGATTTGTACAAGTCTTGGATATCCATCGTTAGAAAATGAAATTGCAATTGTCAAAGGACGTCAGATTCAAGATGACAAGGCAGTGTTACAGCCGGTAATCAATGCAGAGCAGTTGTTGTATTGCAAAAAATTAGTGGAACAGATTTATATGGCAGACGATATTTATCGTTATTTGTGTGAACTTTGCCAGACAACACGAATCAATCCATTGATCGAGCTGGGAGTCAGCCCACGTGGCAGCGTTGCACTGATGCGTATTTCCAAAGCAATCGCATTTTTACATGGCAGAGATTACGTGATCCCGGGGGATATCGATGAAATCTTTTTGGATGTTGCGGCACATAGGCTCGTGCGAAGCGCTAAAGCAAAGGCGGCAAAGAGATCAGCAGAATCTATTTTGATCGAAGTAATGCAGAACGTGAAAAAGCCGACTGCTGCAAGACGTTAGGAAATGCAGGGGGGTACGGATGAAAAATTTTATTACGGGACTCATTACGGCAGGGGTCGTAGTGTATGTGGCATTGATCTATCATAGTACGGGTATGCTCTATTGTGCAGTATGGATCGTATGCTTTTTGCTGCTTTTGTTAGGTTTTCATTTACTTTTTTTTCGTAAACTTCGGTTTTCTTTTGACAAAATCACAGAAACAGTTGCCTCCGGCGAGCAAATGACATTAGCAGTTTTGGCACAGAATCGCTGCTTTTTGCCATCTGGTCGTATTCGTATTGTCGTAGAGGCATATCACGTGCTGAACGATACGACAGGGGAGATCATTATAGACTGCATGCTTCCGGGAGGTCTGCAGCGCAGATCGGCACAGCCGATACGAATTCGCGGAGAGTGGACGCCTTCATATCCGGGAGGTGTTTATTTTCGGTTGGTATCTGTGAGACATTATGATTACTTTGGATTTACGAGTATCGGTGTGTCGCGTCGCAATCTGGATCAAAGTGAAGTGCTGGCAGTCTTGCCGGTTTATCATGAAATAGGAATATCGGCGGGAGTTAAATATCATACACAGCATTTGGAGCAAGAGGGAGACGACAGTACATCAATGGAAAAGAATCCACCGGAAGTATCAGAGATTCGAGAATACCGTCCGGGAGATCGTATGCACAATATACATTGGAAACTATCGGCGAAGCGGGATGAGATTATGGTGTACGAATTTATTTCTGAGCAGAATATTATGCCGGTTATTTATTTGGCACCGGTAAAAGATGCAGAACAGCTTCTTGCTTATATCACATTTTTGTTTTCACTATCCATTAAGCTGCTGCAAAAAGGCTGTGCACACATTTTGGTGTATTGCCTAGAGGATGCGGTAGGAAGATGCAAAATAAAAGATGAAGGTGATCTGAATGATTGTATTGCGCTGCTGCGTGTAGATATGCTGGTTGGCAGCAGAGATATTGATCAAATGCGAATTGCCTATCAGGATAGATATGGACAATCACAATCGGCAGAGTGGATCTTGTCGGATAAAGTGTGTCAGACATTGGATGGCGAAGAGATTGCAGAATTTGCCTTGGAACAAGAGGGGAGGAAACGAGATGAGTAAAAGAAGTTTTCTCTCGCAGTTGCTGCTTAGACTGCTTGCAGTTACAGGGTTGTTTTTGATCATGAACGGAACGGTTTGCATGTTGAGTCAGACGTTTGATGCGTCGATTCACAGAGAGAGAGCTGTGCTGTTTTTTGGAATCGCAGCCGTGTTAATTACTGTGGTTTCTATGATAGATCGCCGTAAAGCAGCGGTGATCGGTCATATTGCAATATTATGCGTATTGGCTTTGTTTGTCTGGGTAAAATGCCGTGCGCTTATGAACAGTGCGATGTATTTTGCAGACAGGGTCAATCAAAGATATTCTGCTTATACAGGCAGTGGGCTGATCGCAGAAAGCTTGCGTAAAGTGAATGGACATGCAGACATGGCGCTTATTTTTGGATGCATCTTGATCGGTTATCTGGCGGCATTTATGATGCTGCAGCTTTCTTGGGAGATATTAGCGTATACGCCGGTTTATCTGGCAATCTCCGGTTGCTTGTGCTGTGGCAGGGCACCGGGCAAAAATACGATCATACAGTTAATTGCCGGCATGGTAATTTTGTTGTTGTGTAAAATGTTTCGCAGAAAGTCAGGATATATTACCAGTATTCAAGAAAATTTGCGGGATCGTGTCTGGAATATGCTGCGCAGACAATATGAGTATATACGGAAACAGAGCAAGCGTACGAAAACGCGTACCAAAATGGTTCGAATACATTGGCGCAAAATGATGCCGCACAACATCGTGCCTGCGTTAGTTGCTGCCTGTATTTTGCTGGCGGTAAGTATGTGCGTCGGTGGTGTCGTAACACATAAGATTGAGAAACCGGTTTTGAAGCATTCGGCTGTTTTTCAGCGTAAAGAGATGAAGTTGGAGAAGCAGTTGATCGAAAAGATCCAGCAGGCGGCACAGTTTGTGCGTAGCAAAGGTGGCATTGGCGGCGAGGGCATCATGAGCAATACTGCACCGCATTACACCGGCAAAAAGATTATGACGGTCACCTTGGACTTTGAACCGGATAGTGATCTGTATTTTCGCGGTTTTACCGGTGAAACGTATCATAATGGTGTATGGTCTGCGGGAGACGACAAAGAGTTTAAGGAACAGTTTGAAGATGTGCAAACATACCTTTGGGGGCAGAACTATGGAGTTCTGGCAGTGGAGGCTTCCTATTCCAAAAGTCTGCAAAGTGCGATACAGAATGGCGAGATCACAGTGGAATATCATGGAATGTCACCCATTGGCGGCAAGGCGTTTTTGCCGTATTTTGCAAATTTGAAGACGGGGGACAGCAACTCGTCGGACACGGTCGTGAAACTGATCGGAGATGGAGAGATCAAGCGGGCTAAGAAATCCTATACGACAGATTATTATCTAATGTCACAAACGGAGCAGAAATCATATATTTCCTCAATTGATGATCCGAGTTTGTACGAAGACGATTACGATTCGGATGATACGTTAGAGTACAGCAGTATCGAACAGTCTATAGAAAAGAAATATACGGAGTATGCTTCGAGACATTATGGGTCCTACAATGCACCGGAGTTAGAAAAATATAAAAAGCTTGTCCAAAAATATTTTAAGGGTTATTATTCAGCGGACCAAGAAGGAGATCTTTTGTGGGCGGTAAATGGTGTTGCAGAGCTTTTGGCAGAAAACACTTCCTATAGCCTGAAGCTTGACAGCGTACCGGCAGGACAGGACTATGCGGAATATTTTTTGTTTGGACAAAAGAAAGGTTACTGCGAGCATTATGCGACAGCGGCAACGATATTACTTCGTGATCTGGGTGTGCCTGCGAGATATGTATCCGGTTATCGGCTTTCTAAGAAGAGTTTTCATAAGGGGAAAGACGGAAAGTACACGGCGACCGTGATCGATTCTGATGCACATGCCTGGACGGAGACATATGGCGAACACTTTGGATGGATGCCGTGGGATATGACGCCGTCTACGGCAGGGAATGGAGGAGATGACCAATCGGCAGAGGCGACAGCAACGGCGGCACCGGCAGAAGCGCAGAGTGCCACACCGGAGCCAACGGAGACAGCGGCAGCTATCACACAGGAACCGGATGAAGAGCCGCTTGAGACGCTGGAACCGATACCTGTTCCAACACCAAAGCAAAAGGCGGATGTGTCGGGCAAAAAGAACGCCAAGGATCATCACAATGGACAGAAGCGGTCTGTTCATTTGACAGTACCGCAGATAGTATTGATTTTGCTTGTTTTGTTTGTGATTTTTGTCGTGTTGTGTTTTAGATTGCGGCAGGAAAATCGAAAACATAGGATCGTGACAGCGAGCAGGAAGAAGGGGAAAATTGCGGTTGGACGCAGTATCTCGTATCTGATGGATGCATTGTGGCTTGCCGGAAATGCCGTACCAAAAGGTTCTGGTGAACAGGGACTGCAGAAGCTTTTAGAAACCAATTTACAGGGAGCAGTTTCGCAAGAGCAGCGGCAATGGTATTTCGAGACGATCTGGCGCAGCGGTTATAGTCCCGATGATATATCGCCGGAGGAACAGCAGAAGTTCTGGAAACAGACGAGAGAATACGTACAGGCTATTCGAAACAGTGTCGGTAAATTGCGTAAAGTCCTGTTTTTCTTGATGTTCCCACGTTAACGCTGGTATATTATTTGATGAAAAAAGAGCAAAATGTTTTGCTCTTTTTTTCTATTCTTTTCAAAAAAAATGTGGTAAAATATCATCGGAGTGTTTTGCCGATGGGTGGGACATTGCGAAAATGGTTAATTTAATACGGATGGAGGACATTATGTACGAGAATGAGATCCAAAGCATCGCAGCCAGAGAAAGTGATGCAGAAATTTATGCAGGGTTATTGCAGTTAACGAAAGATATCGCAAAGCAGAAGGGTCAGATTCAGGGCAAGAAGAAACTTTATTACATTTCAGCGGAGTTTTTGATCGGTAAGCTGCTCTCAAACAATTTGATCAATTTAGGAATTTACGATCAGGTAGCCAATGCGTTGAAAGAGCATGGTAAGAGTTTGGCACAGATTGAGGAAATAGAGAATGAGCCATCTCTTGGTAATGGTGGATTAGGCCGTTTGGCGGCATGTTTTTTGGATTCGATCGCAACACTTGGTCTTCCGGGAGACGGTGTCGGCTTGAATTATCATTTGGGACTTTTTCAGCAGAAATTCGAAAACAATTTGCAGAAAGAGACGCCAAATCCGTGGATTACGGATCCGAGTGTCTTGCGACGTACTAATGTGAGTTATCCGGTTATTTTCGGTGGGCAGACAGTGCAGTCGGTCATGTATGAAATTGATGTAACAGGATATGATAACCAGTGTAATACACTCAAATTATTTGATCTTGATACTGTAGATGAAAGTATTGTTGAAGGAGATGGAATTAACTTCGATAAAGAGGATATCCGCCGTAATCTTACATTGTTTTTGTATCCGGATGACAGTGACTATCAGGGACAACTACTTCGTATCTATCAGCAATACTTTATGGTCAGCAATGCAGCGCAGCTGATCATTGATGAGGCGGTGGCTAAGGGCAGTAACATTCATGATCTGGCTGATTATGCAGTCGTCCAGATTAACGACACGCACCCAACGATGGTTATTCCGGAGTTGATCCGTCTGCTGTTACTTCGTGATATTAATATTGACGAAGCAATCGACATTGTATCTAAGATGTGTGCATACACAAACCACACGATATTGGCAGAGGCACTGGAAACTTGGCCGATTTGGTATTTGGAGAAAGTAGTGCCGCAGTTGATCCCGGTTATCAAAATGCTGGATGTTAAGGCCAAAGAAAAATATGGGGATGAACGCGTTGCGATCATTGACAAGGATCAGCGCGTGCACATGGCACATATCGATATTCACTATGGATTTAGTGTAAATGGTGTTGCAGCACTGCATACGGAAATCTTAGAGAAGAGTGAGTTGAAGCCGTTTAAGGATATTTATCCAAATAAGTTCAATAACAAGACAAACGGTATCACATTCCGCCGCTGGCTGCTGCATTGTAACCATGAACTGACATCTTTGATCACGGATATGATCGGTGAGGGTTATAAAAAGGATGCTTCTGAATTGGAAAACCTGCAGAAATTTGCAGATGATCCGGCATTTGTCAAGACTCTTTTGAATGTGAAACAGACCAAGAAGACAGAATTTAAGCAATATTTGCAGGATAAAGAGGGAATCACGATCGACGATCATTCCATCTTTGATGTTCAGGTCAAGCGTCTGCATGAATATAAGAGACAGCAGATGAATGCATTGTATATTATTTACAAATATATGGACATTAAGGCGGGGAATAAGCCAAAGACGCCGATCACTATGATCTTCGGTGCCAAAGCGGCTCCTGCCTATACGATCGCAAAGGATATTATTCACTTGATCCTCTGCCTGTCAGAGTTGATCAGTAAGGATCCGGAAGTGAGTCCGTATCTGAAAGTTGTCATGTTAGAGAATTATAACGTCACTTATGCGGAGAAGGTTATTCCGGCAGCAGATATTTCAGAGCAGATCTCACTTGCATCTAAGGAAGCATCGGGAACCGGTAACATGAAATTCATGCTGAATGGTGCGATCACGCTTGGTACGGAAGATGGCGCCAATGTAGAGATACATCAGTTTGTTGGCGATGACAATATTTATATTTTTGGTGAATCCAGTGAAGATGTCATTGCGTTGTATGACAAGGCAGCTTACAGTGCAGAAAAGATCTATGACGCAGATCCTGAAATTGCAAAACTTGTTGACTTTATTATTAGCAAGGAGATGTTTGCGATTGGTAATAAGAAGAGTTTGATCCGTTTGTATATGGAGATCGTGACCAAAGATTGGTTTATGACATTGCTTGATCTCAAAGATTATATTAAGGTCAAAGAGCAGGCGCTTAAGGATTACGAGGATCGTGATGCTTGGGCACAGAAAATGATCGTGAATATTTCAAAAGCGGGATTTTTCTCTTCTGACCGCACGATTGCGCAGTACAATGAAGATATTTGGAAATTAAAATAAAATGTACGCTCGAAATTCCTCGTTTGAAGATTACGGGCGTACATGAAACAGGAAAGGAGTAAAACCATGAAAAGAATTGGATTTTTGACAAGTGGTGGAGATTGCCAGAGCTTGAATGCAACAATGAGGGGTGTTGCCAAGACATTATATGAAAACTGCCCGGATGTAGAGATCTATGGTGTTTTGGAAGGCTACAAGGGTCTGATCTATGGCAACTATCGCAAGATGGAACCAAAAGATTTCTCTGGTATTTTGACGGAGGGTGGCACGATCATTGGCACATCGCGTCAGCCATTTAAGAAAATGCGCACTCCGGATGAAAATGGCCTGGACAAAGTGGAGGCGATGAAGTCCAATTATAAGAAGTGGAAACTGGATTGTCTTGTTATCTTGGGTGGTAATGGCACACACAAAACAGCAAACCTTTTGCATGAAGAGGGGTGCAATGTAGTTACTCTGCCAAAGACGATTGACAATGATATCTGGGGAACGGATATCACTTTTGGATTCCAAAGCGCAGTGAATATTGCGACAAATGCGATCGATTGTATTCATACGACAGCAGCATCTCATGGAAGAGTGTTTATCGTCGAAGTTATGGGTCACAAAGTTGGATGGCTTACATTGCATGCAGGTATTGCAGGTGGCGCTGATATTATTTTGCTTCCTGAGATCCCATATGATATAGATTCCATCGTAAAGGCCTTAGAGAAGAGAACCAAAGAGGGCAAGCGATTTTCAATCTTGGCGGTAGCGGAAGGATGTATTTCAAAAGAAGAGGCCGAATTGTCCAAGAAAGAGTTTAAGGCGAAACGGAAGAATTCTACGTATCCTTCGGTATCTTATCAGATCGGACATGAGATCGAGGAGAGAACCGGACAGGAAGTACGTATTACGGTACCGGGACATATGCAGCGCGGTGGTGAACCGTGCCCTTATGACCGCGTGTTGTCAACGAGACTGGGCGCTGCGGCAGCCAGATTGATCCTTGATGAGAAGTATGGATATATGGTCGGTATGCGCGATGGCAAAACAGTTCCTGTTCCGCTGGAGGAAGTAGCCGGTAAGCTTAAAATGGTAGATCCAAAGGATCCGCTGATCCAAGAAATTAAAGACATGGGTATCTGTTTTGGAGACAGCCTGTAAAAAATGGACAGAGATTGTGACGCAAAGGCCTGTGCTAATGCGTTGTCCTTAACATAAGGGGTATTGATTACAGATAGAAAGGCATGGTTGAGGAAATGTCGTATACAGCGTTATATCGAAAGTTTCGTCCGGGGGAGTTTGACGAGGTAAAGGGGCAGGATCATATTGTGACAGCCCTCAGAAATCAGGTTCGGGCGGATCGCATCGGGCATGCTTATCTGTTTTGTGGCACCAGAGGTACCGGTAAGACAACAGTGGCAAAGATTTTGGCAAAGGCAGTTAATTGTGAGCATCCGATAGATGGCAGTCCTTGCGGAGAGTGCGAGATGTGTCGTAAAATAGCGGCGCAGACTTCCATGAATGTCATCGAGATTGATGCCGCCTCCAATAACGGTGTGGGCAATATTCGAGACATTATCGATGAAGTGCAATATTCTCCGTCAGAAGGCAGATTTAAGGTCTATATCATCGACGAGGTGCATATGTTGTCAGCGGGAGCATTTAATGCGCTGCTAAAAACATTAGAGGAGCCTCCGGAATACGTTGTGTTTATTTTGGCAACGACAGAGGCACACAAAATACCGATTACGATCACATCGCGCTGTCAGCAATACAAGTTTAAGCGAATTTCGATCGATACGATAGCAGCAAGATTGCAAGATCTTATGCAGCGTGAACAGATCCCGGCAGAAGATAAGGCACTGCGTTATATTGCTAAAGCTGCGGATGGTTCTATGCGTGATGCGCTTAGCTTATTGGATCAATGCATCGCCTTTAACTTAGGTGAGACGTTGACTTACGATAAAGCACTGGAAGTGCTTGGGGCGGTAGATACAGAGGTGTACAGCCGTTTGTTTCGGCAGATGATAGCAGGGGACGCCGTTGGATGCGTGGAGATCGTTAGTGAAATTTTGATCGATGGGCGCGATCTTACACAGTTTGTCAACGAATATGTGTGGTATCTTCGTGGGTTGATGATGCTTTCTGCATCCGATCAAGGAGAGGACATGCTGGATGTTTCGACAGAGCGTTTAGCGCAGATGAAAGAAGAGGCGACGCTTGCGGATACGGAAACATTGATCCGTTATATACGTATATTATCAGATCTGTCCGGCAATTTGCGTTTCGCATCGCAAAAACGTGTTCTGACAGAGGTTGCGATGATCAAATTGTGTAAGCCACAGATGGATACCGAGCAGGATATTACGACGTTAAAAGATCGTATTGCAAATATTGAGGCACAGCTGGAAAAAGGTATTGTTGCAGCACCGCAGCAGACGCAAAGTGTCCCGGAAACGGTACAGGCGGCGGATGAGAAGACTGCTTCGACACCAAAGATCATGCCAAAGGCAATTGGAGAAGATGTTAAAGCGGTGCTTGGCAGATGGAGAGACGTCAGTGCTATGTGTGACCCGGTCATGCGCAATATGCTTGACCAGTGCAGACCGGTGCCGGATGATGATCGACTGGTACTTCAGTTCACAGATCCGTTGAATGAGGAGTATTTTACGCAGAAAGAGGGAGATGCTCTGGAGCAGTTAAAACGGATCATTGGCTCTTTGATCCAAAAAGAAGTTGTGATCTTGACCCGCACGGTGGATGCGCAGACGGACGCTATGTATCCGGACGTGATGGAGCTGATTCAGTTTGACGGAATCGAGATTCAGTAGTAGGATCTAACGAAATGGATGATTGCGATAAACTTCGCAGTGAAAATATAGTATTTGCAGCGATGCGCTTGCAAGTAGAAAGGAATGGAGAATTATTATGGCAAAAAGAGGTGGATTTCCGGGTGGAATGCCTGGCAATATGAACAATTTGATGAAACAGGCACAGCGTATGCAGCGCCAAATGGAAGAAAAGTCCAAAGAGATGGGCGAAAAAGAGTGGGAAGCAACGGCAGGCGGTGGAGCTGTTACTGTAAAAGTTTCCGGCAAAAAGGAAATTTTGTCTGTAAAATTGGATGAAGAAGTAGTGGATCCGGATGACATTGAAATGTTAGAAGATTTGATCGTGGCAGCTACCAATGAGGCATTGCGCAAAGTAGAAGATGAAAATGCAGCGATGATGCAGCAGTTGACCGGTGGCCTTGGTGGATTGTTCTAAGGACAGATTTTGTATTGGACAGTCCCATGCCTACGGACTGTGGGGAATGGAGGTTTCCTATGGATGTGTATAGTTCTCAGATCACGAATCTGGTGGAACAATTATCCCACTTGCCGGGAATCGGCGCAAAATCTGCACAAAGACTAGCGTTTCACATATTGAACATGACGGAAGAACAGGTGGCAGGGCTGTCAGGGGCTATGATGTCGGCAAAGAAAAATGTGCATTACTGCAAAGAATGCTGTACATATACAGATGGCGAAATCTGTCCGATCTGTGCAAATCCGAAAAGAAATCACCGGCAGATCATGGTTGTGGAAAATACGAGAGACCTGGCAGCATACGAAAAGACCGGCAAATTTGACGGCGTGTACCATGTACTTCATGGAGCGATTTCTCCGATGGCAGGAGTTGGCCCGGATGATATTCGTTTATCCGAGTTGATGGTGCGTTTGCAAAAAGATGTTGATGAAGTGATCGTTGCTACCAATAAGAATCTCGAGGGTGATACCACGGCAACGTATATCAGCAAATTGGTCAAGCCGCTTGGCATCAAAGTCAGCCGCATTGCCAGTGGTGTGCCTGCAGGTGGAGATTTGGAATATATTGATGAGGTCACTTTGTATCGTGCACTAGAGGGTCGCACGGACATGTGAGATCCTGTTGCAGCAAGGCTTGCCGAATCCCTTTGCTGATGAAGGTGGCAAGTGAGACAACTGTTGACAAATGTGTTGTCTGTAAGATTAAGTTACGGTTTTGGCAGTTAATGGTATTTACGATCCCTGTGATATGGATGTCGCCGACAGCGGGGAGCTGTTTGCTGACACCGATACCGGGAAAGAGAGCACCATCGCCTAGAGTGACCGTGCCTATGTGTTCTTTAGCTCCAAGGGCAGCATCAATAGCGATGATATATGGATCATCGAACGAACGATAAATGTCTTGTAAGGTTGCTTTTAAGTTGACAGCATGGACCGGGGAATGCAGAGAACCATAGACATAATACTTTTTTGGAAATGCAGAGTATGTCGTCAGCAAGTTCCAAAGAGAGCGTGAAGATTTCGGGACAGTACGAGTGTACTGTCCTTTTTTGCATGAAAAACGGGTTTTGCCATTGCGCTTGTCTGCAAAAGATTGTCTCCTGTCAGTGGGGAACGGATGCAGCAACTCGTGTCCCACAAATGGGCCAAGGGAATCGCCGGTGGCGCGATCGGAACCAATGCAGACTAAGATGATAGGACGTGAGGCGGTGTGGATCTGCTGCAGTCGTTCCGTCAAGCTGTCCGTAAAATTGGACATAGAGAGAGGAGTTATCGGATTGAAATATTGAAGCTGCTGCTTCGAAGATGTCATCATAATCATAGTAACCTTTCTGTAGGATTAGCATGTGAGGCGGAAACGTGATGCTGTGAATGTGCTGCACGGTCTGCGCGGTTGTTGCGGTGTGGTGCTTCATGGCATCACATAACGTCACATAACTGCTGTCAGTATCTCCAAGAGGCTGTTGGTTCATACCTGTTCGTCGAAGGATGTTGTCAGAAAGGGGCTGTCGGTTCATATCTGTTCGTCGAAAGATGTTGTCAGAAAGGGGCGTTTGCACCTCTGTTTCGACAAAGTGTGCACGGGAGAGCGTGTTACAATGCTTTTCGGTAATAGAGAACAGGTGAATGAAAGGTTGTGGTGTGATATGGAGCAGGGCTGCAAAAACAGAGAAAAAAACGTGTATGAATATGAAACCTATCCGGAAAATATAAAGCAGATTGGGGAGACCGGCGGGGCAAGAAGAATTTATATTGAAGATTATGTGCTGACAGATATCCGCAAGATCTTTTTAGAAAAACAGGAAGAGTCCATTATTGTATTTTTGGGAAGAGAGGGTATCAAAGAGGCAAAAGACGGCTTGTTTTTATATGGCTGCATAGAGGTGGAACTTGATTCCGAGACAGGGGCCCTTGGGGATGCACAGTGGGACAAGTTATACGAGGACATACATAAATATTTCGCCGGTGCAAAAGTGCTTGGCTGGGGTCTTGGCGTTGGTATGTGGAACAGTAAAGTGGACAAGCAGGTTCGTCATATTCAGGAAGAACAATTTGGAGAAATGAGCAGGATCTTATTCTTGGCAGACTTATCCGAAAAAGAAGAAAAAGTCTTTTTTTATGAAGATGGAGCATTTGAAGAGTTGAGCGGTTATTATATTTATTTTGCCAAAAATCCACAAATGCAGGAATATATGCTGCGGGAGCAGAAAGAGATCAGTGGGGAAGCAGACTATGAGGATGAGGTTACGGATGCGATCCGCAGTACGATCCGGCAAAAGAAGACCAGACAGGAACGCATGCAGATGGTTGCGTGGAGCGCAGGTGTCATTTTGTTTTTTATGGTATTGATGGGAGCGAATCTCCTTGTGAAAAGTCTTTCCAAGATACAAGCCATGGAAGAATCTATTCAGACGTTATCCGGATATGTAACGGCACAGGAACAGAATAACCGTGAGTTCGTTGTATCGGATGCACTGCGTGATAAGGAAACGGCTGAGCTGCAGAGCACACAGAGTACCGAGGCGCCAAAGCAGTCTGTGGAGCCGCAGAGCAGAGAAACATCACAGCAGTCCTTAGAGACATCGAAGCATACTGTCGCAGTGAAACCTACTGCTACTCCTGCACAGGAAGTAAAAACACAGACCGCCGCAAGACAGAAGGCGACAGCTCAGTCAGGCTCCAAAGTGACAACAGCGCCGGAGCGGTCGGTGGCAGCATCAGTTACAGGTGGTTCGCAGATGGAAAGCTATATAGTCCGCAAGGGTGATACGCTTAGTCAGATCGTATGGCGGCAGTATCATTCGTTTGACCTGTTAGATCGGGTCAAGAATACCAACCGGATTAAAAATAGTGATGAGATCTATATTGGGCAGTGTATTTTATTGCCCGAACCGTAAAAATCAGTTATACTATATCTGAAAGCAATAATATATAGAAGATATGGGGAATTATAATGGAAACTTTAGCAGGAAGAGCCAGAGATGTTCAGGTGGTAACGAAACGTCGTCAAGAGATCAAAAGGACGATTTTTTTGAGTATCGCCTGTATTCTATTGGTGGCAGTGATATTAGCAGCGGTTATTTATTTTTACGTCAATCATCAATATAGCAGTTACGAAGTGAAAAATACGATCGCACTAAAAAAAAGCAGTGGTATGAAATGTAGTGCCTATCAAAATGGGGTGCTTCGCTACAGCAGAGACGGAGCGGCAGCAGTAGATCGTGATGGAAATGAAATGTGGAATGGAAGTTATGATATGGAGAATCCTGCATTAGATATTTGCGAGAAATATGCAGTTGTAGCAGATATACAGGGGAAGTCCTTATATGTGTACAATGGAAGTGACAGCGGGACGAAGCTGACGACAGACTATCCGATCTTGCAGGCGTGCGTCTCCAAACAGGGCGTAGTAGCTGTATTGTTAGAAGATCAGTCATCTAATGTGATCCAGGTATACAATCCGTATGATGACAATAAAAAGCTTCTCGTGGAAATTCCGACCAACGTAGAAGAAGGCTACCCGGTTTCGATTGATCTGTCGCCGGACGGTACGGGCGTGATCTGTGCAAGCATCTGTGTGACCAGTGGCGCAGTTAAGAGTCAGGTGGCATTTTACGATTTTACAGACGTGGGCAAAAATACAAACTGCCTGGTTGGCGCGCAGGAGTATAAGGACCGCATTGTCGCAGAGGTGAAATATTTGGATGAAGATCATGCTGCGCTTTTCAGCGAAAAAGGTTTCAGTCTTTGGAAGAATATGAAGAAGCCAAAACAAGTATTCAAAAAAGATTGGAATCGAGAGATACTGAGTGCTTTTTGTGATGACCGTTATATCGGAGTGATTGCCGCCGGCAGCAAGAAAGGCAGTGGACGGATGTATCTGTTTAACACGTCGGGCGGTAAAGTATTTGAACGTCAGGTTACCACAGACTTTACAAATGTTACGATGGCAGACAAAGAAATATATATGGTTACAACAGAAGGATGTAAGATCTACCGAAAGAACGGTGTGGAGAAATGGGACTGCAAGCTGTCGAAACAGGCAGATGGCTTGTTTCCGGCTAAGGGAATGCGCAACTATTTTCTACTGCAAGAGGGCAAGCTTCAATGGATCCATCTAAAAAACAGATCATCGCAAAATAACAAGAAAAAATAATGCAAAGGGTATTGACAAGTTTTGGTGACGTCGTTATACTAATTGAGTGTGCTTTTTTGCGCCCTTTTTTGGCGTGCAGGCGATAGCCCATTGTCTATTCTAATAGTGATACGGAAGAGGCAATGAATAAAAGTACCACAATTTGGAAATATTGAATAAAACACGCAGGAGGTGAAATTAATGCCAACATTTAACCAGTTAGTAAGAAAAGGAAGAAAGGTTTCTACCAAGAAGTCTAACTCCCCAGCACTTCAGTACACTTACAACTCTCTGAACAAGAAGACGGTAGCACAGAGCTCCCCTCAGAAGAGAGGTGTTTGTACCGCTGTTCGTACTGCTACACCTAAGAAGCCTAACTCAGCTCTTCGTAAAACAGCCAGAGTTCGTCTTTCAAACGGTATTGAGGTAACAAGCTACATTCCAGGTGAGGGACATAACCTTCAGGAGCATAGCGTTGTGCTTATCCGTGGTGGTAGAGTAAAGGATTTGCCAGGTACCAGATATCATATCGTTCGTGGTACATTGGATACAGCAGGTGTTGCCAACAGAAAGCAGGCCCGTTCTAAATACGGTGCTAAGAAGCCTAAGAAATAATTCACTAATTTGGGGAAGTGCCGGATTAATTTTCACTGATTAACCTGGTGCGGACACTAAACAATTGTGAGTACCGATGAATTAATATTAGAGAATACGTTTGAAGCAGTGTCGGCTGTTAGTATTCGCTAAATCATGTTAAGGAGGGAAGTAACGTGCCACGTAAAGGACATATACAGAAAAGAGATGTATTAGCAGATCCTGTTTACAACAACAAGGTTGTGACAAAGCTTATCAACAACATTATGTTGGATGGTAAGAAGGGTGTTGCTCAGAAAATCGTTTATGGCGCATTCGAGCAGGTAGCAGAGAAGTCTGGTAAAGACGCTATCGAAGTGTTCGAAGAGGCAATGAACAACATTATGCCACAGTTGGAGGTTAAGGCTAGACGTATCGGTGGAGCTACCTATCAGGTACCTATCGAGGTTCGCCCTGACAGAAGACAGGCGTTAGCTCTTCGCTGGTTGACATTCTTCTCACGTAAGAGAGGCGAGAAGACCATGAAGGAGAGACTTGCAAACGAAATTCTTGATGCTGCAAACAATACTGGTGCAGCAGTAAAGAGAAAAGAAGACATGCACAAGATGGCAGAAGCAAACAAGGCATTTGCTCATTACAGATGGTAATAAGATCGCTGCTTAGCGGATCTGGTATCATTTTTGTGTACTAATATAGGAGGTAATAGTCTTGGCTGGAAGAGAATATCCACTTGATAGAACAAGAAACATTGGTATCATGGCTCATATCGATGCTGGTAAGACAACGCTTACAGAGCGTATCTTATTCTATACTGGTGTAAACTACAAGATTGGTGAAACTCATGACGGTGCGTCCACAATGGACTGGATGGAGCAGGAGAAAGAAAGAGGTATCACAATCACCTCTGCTGCTACAACATGTCACTGGACACTTGAGGATCATCATAAGAAGAAACCTGGTGCATTAGAGCATCGTATCAACATCATTGATACACCGGGTCACGTGGACTTTACTGTAGAGGTAGAGCGTTCCTTACGTGTACTTGATGGTGCAGTTGGTGTATTTGATGCGAAAGCAGGCGTTGAGCCTCAGTCTGAGAACGTATGGCGTCAGGCTGACACATACAATGTACCACGTATGGCATTTATCAACAAAATGGACAAGATGGGTGCAGACTTCTTCATGTCTGTGCAGACAATCATTGATCGTTTGGGCAAGAATGCAATCCCTGTTCAGATTCCGATCGGTAAGGAAGATGACTTCATCGGATTGATTGACTTGTTCGAGATGGATGCATATTACTATAAGGATGACAAGGGCGAGGATATCGAGATCACAGAGATCCCGGATGATTTGAAAGACCTTGCTGATGAATGGCATAGCAACCTCGTAGAGAAGATCTGTGAGTTGGATGACGACTTATTAGAGAAATATCTTGAGGGTGAAGAGCCATCTATCGATGAAATGAAAAAAGCACTTCGTAAGGGCACGATCGCTTGTGAGGCAGTTCCTGTATATTGCGGTTCTGCATACAAGAATAAGGGTGTTCAGAAGCTGCTCGATGGTGTTGTTGAGTATATGCCGGCACCAACAGATATCCCTGATATCACTGGTACAGATGAAGAGGGTAACGAAGTTGTTCGTAAGTCTTCTGATGATGAACCATTTGCAGCACTTGCATTCAAGATCATGACTGACCCATTCGTTGGTAAGCTTGCATTCTTCCGTGTATATTCCGGTACATTGAACTCCGGTTCTTATGTATTGAATGCTACAAAGCAGAAGAAAGAGCGTGTTGGTCGTATCGTACAGATGCATGCTAACAGCCGTAGCGAGATCGACAAAGTTTACTCTGGAGATATCGCAGCAGCAGTAGGATTTAAGGTCACCACAACAGGTGATACTATCTGTGATGAGCAGCATCCGGTAATCTTAGAGTCCATGGAATTCCCTGAGCCGGTTATCGAGCTTGCTATCGAGCCTAAGACAAAGAATGATCAGGGTAAGATGGGTGAGGCTCTTGCTAAATTGGCAGAAGAGGATCCTACATTCCGTGCACATACAGATCAGGAAACAGGTCAGACAATCATCGCTGGTATGGGCGAGCTTCACTTGGAAGTTATCGTAGATCGTCTGCTTCGTGAGTTTAATGTAGAGGCTAATGTAGGTGCTCCACAGGTAGCTTACAAAGAGACATTCACGACTGCAGTTGACATTGACAGCAAGTATGCTAAGCAGTCCGGTGGTCGTGGTCAGTATGGTCACTGTAAAGTTAAGTTTGAGCCTATGGATCCAAATGGCGAGGAAACATTCAAGTTCGAGTCTACCGTTGTCGGTGGTGCTATTCCTAAGGAATACATCCCAGCAATCGGCGAAGGTATCGAGGAAGCAGCTCAGGCTGGTATCCTTGGTGGATTCCCTGTACTCGGTGTACATGCAAATGTATGGGATGGTTCTTACCATGAGGTCGATTCTTCCGAGATGGCATTCCACATCGCTGGTTCTATGGCGTTCAAGGATGCTATGAAGAAGGGTAATCCGGTTCTGTTAGAGCCTATCATGAAGGTTGAAGTAACAATGCCTGAGGAGTACATGGGCGATGTTATCGGAAGCTTGAATGCTAAGCGTGGACAGATCGAGGGAATGGACGACATCGGTGGTGGTAAGATTGTTAGAGCATTCGTACCATTGGCTGAGATGTTCGGTTATTCTACAGAGCTTCGTTCCAGTACACAGGGTCGTGGTAACTACTCCATGTTCTTCGAGAAGTACCAGCAGTGTCCTAAGAACGTACAGGAAAAAGTTCTTGCAAATAAGGCAAGTGAATAATTTGCCGTTGACGTTGTAAAATGTCGAGAAATCAGAGATGTGCACACATTCTGATGGGAAAAGTTATCATATGAATGGAAATTCATAGAAATATAGAAATCACAGGGCATTATTGCAGAAAAATACTTGAAAAAACAAGCGTTATACCCTATAATAGTGCCCATAGCGTGATTTTGCGCAAACCGTTTGACGCATTGAGCGTCTAGGAATTATAAGGAGGATTTTAGAAATGGCTAAAGAAAAGTTTGAGAGAAACAAACCCCATTGTAACATTGGTACCATCGGTCACGTAGATCATGGTAAAACAACATTAACTGCTGCTATCACAAAGGTTCTTGCTGCTAGAGTTCCTGGTAACGAGGCTGAGAACTTTGAGGATATTGATAAGGCTCCTGAAGAGAGAGAGCGTGGTATCACAATCTCTACTGCTCACGTTGAGTATCAGACAGCGAAGAGACATTATGCACACGTTGACTGCCCAGGCCATGCTGACTATGTAAAGAACATGATCACTGGTGCTGCTCAGATGGATGGTGCTATCCTCGTAGTAGCTGCTACTGATGGTGTTATGGCTCAGACTAAGGAGCATATCCTTTTGTCCCGTCAGGTTAACGTTCCTTATATCGTAGTATTCTTGAATAAGTGCGATATGGTTGATGATGAAGAGCTTATCGAGCTTGTAGAGATGGAAGTAACTGAGAACCTTGAAGAGTATGGTTTCGAAGGCTGCCCAATCATTAAGGGTTCTGCTTTGAAGGCTCTTGAAGATCCTAACGGCGAGTGGGGAGACAAGATCATGGAACTTATGGATGCTGTTGACAACTTCATTCCAGATCCACAGCGTGCAATAGATCAGCCATTCTTGATGCCTATCGAGGACATCTTCACAATTACCGGTCGTGGTACTGTAGCAACTGGTCGTGTAGAGCGTGGTGTTCTTCATGTAAATGAGGAAGTTGAAATCGTTGGTATTAAGGAAGAGACAACTAAGACTACTGTAACAGGTATCGAGATGTTCCGTAAGCTTCTTGATGAGGCTCAGGCTGGTGATAACATCGGTGCTCTTCTTCGTGGTATCAAGAGAGAGGATGTTGAGCGTGGACAGGTATTAACAGCTCCTGGAACTGTTACTTGCCATACAAAATTTACAGCTCAGGTTTATGTTCTTACTAAGGACGAGGGTGGACGTCATACTCCATTCTTCAACAACTATCGTCCACAGTTCTACTTCCGTACAACTGACGTAACAGGTGTTGTTCAGCTTCCAGAAGGAACTGAAATGTGCATGCCTGGTGATAACGTAGAAATGACAATCGAATTGATTCACCCAATCGCTATGAGCCAGGGTCTTACATTCGCTATCCGCGAAGGTGGACGTACAGTAGGATCTGGTCGTGTTGCTACAATCATCGAGTAATCTGCGCGAAAGCAATGAGATAAGCGCCGCATAGGCGATAACAATAGGGACTTCAAGCTTGCTTGAAAGTCCCTATTTTGTCGTCTTTGCGGGCATTTAACGAATGCCCGCGACCGAGATGGAGCGTTAGCGAAATCGAGGGGCGCTTATCTTACTTTTGCTGGCTTTATTTATTAAAAAAAGCCAGTGAAATGACTCCACTGGCAACATTTTGGCAACATTTATTTTATTTCTTCTTTTTCTTATTCTCCCGATTTCGTTTCTCTAGTTCTTCTTTACGTTCTTTATCGGTATGTCGCATAGCAATCAAATTTTCGGAATCAATCACTTGTCTACGTCCTTCATCATCCAAAACAAAAAACTTGGTAAGTAATTCGTGGATGATAGGAGCGTCTTTATACTCAAACAATTCCAATTCAATTTTCATACGATTCTTAATATAACTATTTTTATTAGCAGTGTCTAAAACACCACTGTATGTATCCAACAATCCGGGTTCCACAATGCCACTATCATAAGGATTTTCTTTGCAAATGGTATTAACATCAATTCCTAATACACTAGCAAGGCGAATCGCATGGTCGTAACGTACGGAAGTATCTCTTCGAATAATGGTGTAGAGAGATTGGCGGCTGATGCCAGCACGTCTGGCACATTCAGCTACCGTCCATCCTTTATTTTCAATTGCATCTTTTAAATTTAATCCATAACCCATTCGGTTTCATCCTCCTTAAAAGAACACTGTGACATTATTACAAACCTCATTGTATCATATAAAATAAAATTATGCAATGAAAACAAATGTTGACAATGTGAAACATTCATGATAATATTCATATAAAATAAAAGTATTCAGTGAATAGAGCGAATCATGAGTGAATTAAAAAACTATATGATGGATGCGGATGATGTGGCAAAGGCTTTGTCGGTTTCCAAAGGACAGGCTTACAAAACAATTCGTATCTTAAATGAAGAGTTGAAAGCGCAGGGGTACTTCGTTGTGCAGGGAAAAGTACCAAAGGCATACTGGGAAACAAAGTTTTATGGTTTCCATTCGTAGAAAGGAGAGGACAAAATGGCAATTTACAAAGATGATAAGACATGGACGGTGCAATGTCGCATTAAAAACCGGGATGGTACAACAAAGCAACATAAGAAACGAGGATTTCTTACAAAGAAAGAGGCAAAAGAATATGAAAGTAAAATAACATCAAAGATTTCGAAATGTCATATGAAGTTGAGTGAATTTTACGAAATATATCTGACAGATAAGAAGAACGAGTTAAAATATCGGACAATTTTAACAAAGCGTCAGATGATAGAAACACATATTTTGCCTTACTTTGGAGAGTTGCCGTTGGATGAGATAACGGCGCAGGATATTCAAAATTGGCAGAATGAAATGTATGAAAAGGATTATGAGCCGACATATCTGCGGAGTATTGCAAATCAGCTTTCAGGAATGTTGAATCATGCCTGCAATATATACGAAATGCCAACAAGTCCCTATCGGAAAGTTAAGAAAATGGGAAAATCAGATGCGAATCGTATTGACTTTTGGACATTTGAGGAATATCAGCGTTTTATCAGAGCGATGAAAGACGATCCAGTGTATTTTCCTTTGTTTGAAACATTATATTATACCGGAATGCGAGAAGGTGAATTGCTAGCGCTAAGTAAGGATATGATTGATTTGGCGAATAATGTAATTCACATTCGTAAGACATTTTATCGCAGGTACAAGGTTGACCATATTACGGAACCCAAAACGGAGAATTCCATTCGTGATATTGTGATACCACAGTTTTTGGCAGACGAGTTGAAAGAATATTTATCGCATTGTTATGAATTGGAAGATGGCGAGCGAATATTTAAAATGACAGCGGAGGCAGTTCAGCACAAGATGAAAAATGCGATAAAGAGACTTGGATTGAAAATGATTCGAGTACATAGTCTGCGACACAGCCATGTGGCATTTCTTATCAATCGAGGTGTTCAGCCGTTGGAAATCAAGGAAAGACTGGGGCATAGAGATATTAAAGTGACACTAAATACTTATGGACATTTATATCCTAATGCGCAGAAAAAGGTGGCAGATTTGTTGGATATGGAGTATAAAAAAGCTCCTACCAATACCAATGATTAGCAGGAGCAAAGCTGATAAATGAGATAATACTCAAGTATCAACCCGGACAAGTTGATTATACCAAGTATTATCTCATTCAGCAAACATTATTTGAGGAAGTGAGACAATATGAATCAAGAAATAGAATTAAAAATAATCGAGATGTCAGAGGTGGAATCTAAGGAGATTTCATGGCTATGGTATCCTTTTATTCCTTATGGAAAACTTACTATCATCCAAGGAGACCCGGGAGATGGTAAAACAACGCTTGTATTGAACATTGCTGCAGCACTCTCAAAAGGAGAGGGATTGGATAATGATATGAAGCCTGCAGACCCACTTCATATTATTTATCAGACTGCCGAGGATGGTCTGGCCGATACAGTGAAACCAAGACTTGAAAAAGCAGAAGCGGATTGCAGTAATATATTCGTTATCGATGAAACGGATGCTTCATTAAGTATGTTGGATGAACGTATTGAAAAGGCCATTGTGGAGAAGAAAGCGAAACTATTGATTCTCGATCCAATACAAGCATATCTCGGCGGTAAGATGGATATGAACCGGGCAAATGAAGCGAGGGACATGACAAAACATCTTGGACAAGTGGCGGAGCGAACGGGATGTGCTATTGTACTCATTGGACACATGAATAAGAACTCCGGTGGAAAAGTTGCTTATCGTGGGATGGGTTCCATTGATTTTTTTGCTGTGGCGCGAAGTGTGCTACTGGTAGGGAGAGTAAAAGGACAGGAGAACCGCAGAGCAATGGTGCAGATTAAAAACAATCTGGCAGAGCGAGGACATGGCAAATCGTTTGTGCTGTCGGATGGTGTTTTTTGTTGGCAAGGTAACTATGATATCACGGAAGATGAACTGGTGGGCGGGTTTGTTCCAAAATCATCCAAGCAGGAGGAAGCCAAAGAAATGCTTCTTAGTTTCAGTAATATCAATAGAGAGGTGTCGGCATCAGATATTCGGGAAAAGGCACAGGAAAAGGGGATCTCCTGGAGAACTATGGAGTTAGTAAAGAAAGAACTTGGAATTCAATCTAAGAAGATAAATAACGCGTGGTATTGGATTCTGGATAGCAAATATTTTTAAATACGAAGGCAACAACGCAACAAGACAAGTCATAGGAAAATACGGTCTTGGTTATGTATTTCAACACCGTAAATGACTGGCACCCACATTGTTGCGTTGTTGTGTTTTGTGTTCTGATATAGTGAAGGAGCAAAGAGATATGGAGAAACAAAAAAGTGTAACGATTAAAGAGACTTTGTTTATGGATTTGGTAAAATACTTTTTAGTAAATGTCCGAGAGGATGAGGATAGGATACGATTGGAATTGCAGAAAAAACTGGATGTTCTGGTAAAGAGGGAACTATATACGAAATATAAAACGGCAAAGAGTGCGACGGAAAGAGAAGCAGCAAGACAAGAATATTTGGAGAAGGTGGGAATGCCAAAAGATTTTCGTTGGTAGTTCATTGGTGATTATAACAACAAGCTCGTGACACGAGTTTGTTATGATGACAGGTACAAAAAATATTGGTTAGGGTTCAAGGGATGTCCCTTGCAAGAGCATCAACAGGAGAGTTTTTTGGTTGATGTGCATGGGTGTGGACACATCATGCGTATCTTGCGGGGCTTGAATGAGAAGGGAAAATGTATATTTTATGGTCATCAGATGTGCATCAAAAATGGGAGAAAAGGGCTGGAAATTGGGCGAAAATGGTACGTTTGGACAAAATGTCCAGACGTAATGAGGGGTGGACAGGGAAAAAAGTTTACGTTTGGACAAAATGTCCAAACAAGAAATGGGAAGAATATGGTATAAAGAATTATTAATTAGAATGATTATTGGTTTACAGTGAATGCTGGTATTAATTTTTCAGAAGGATAAAGATACTTGAACTTGATATGAATTGGTGGCAATTTTTATTTGGCATAATGCGAGTAAATATTGGAATGCATAGGCATAATAGTATAGGTTGCTTTTTTTGATAAGAAAAAAATATATTAAAATTGACAAAACAGGATAAATAAAATATAATAGCTATAGCAAACTTATGGTGACATAAGGACGCAAAGCAAGATATCTTAGTTAGTAAGACGGATCAGCTGCAACAGAAATGCTGCAGCTTTTTTGTTGGAAAAAACGGAGGGAAAGAAAGAGAATGAAGAAAATTGTAGATAATATGGCAAATAAGAATGTGAAAGGAGTTGTGAGTGCATGGAAATAAAAGTTAGAAAAATAGTTGCACTTATCCTATGTATGTGCCTATGTGTTACGGCGATTAGTGCGGAAGCAAAAACGAAAAAGACAACAGGAAAAGATGGGAAATACATTACATGGAACTATGATAAGGACACAAAGACGCTAACATTTTCGGGAAAGGGTCCCATTTCTGATTTTGAAATGGATGGACATGGATCAGAACCTGAATGGTATGTTTGGAATGAACAGACAGAGCATATAGTGGTAGAGGAGGGGATAACTTCAGTTGGAGGATGGTGTTTTCAAGATTTCTGGAAAGTAAAATCAGTTTCATTGCCAGAATCATTACAAGAGATAGGAGAGAATGCGTTCTATGATAATAAGGAACTAACAATATGTAATTTACCAAGCAACTTAAAAAATATTAGAGCATATGCTTTTTTTTGCTGCGAAAACTTAGAACTATCTGTGTTACCTAGTAAGCTGGAAAAACTAGGAGAATATGCATTTTGCGGTTGTAACAAGATTAAAACTTTTTCTTTTCCTAAGAATACAAAAAAAGTAACAAAAGGAATTATTAGTGAATGTAAGCTGCTTAGTAAAATAAATATGTCTAGACATACAGAAGTTATCTCTGAATATGCATTTTCTTATTGTCCTCAAATTAAGAAAATTAAGCTTCCTAAAAATGTTAGGACGGTAACAATGTCAGCATTTATAGGGACTAGTTTAAAGAAAATTATGCTTCCGTCAAAAGTTCAGGTGATAAAAAATGGTAGTCATGGGAATAAAGGATTAGGAAATGGATATGAAGTAAAAAAACTTCGTATCATAGAAATCCACACAAAAAAACTAAAAAAGATTGAAAAAAATTCCTTTGGAGGATTATCACGCAAAGCTGTAATTAAGGTACCAAAAACCAAGAAAAAGCAATATACCAAGATGTTACGAAAGAGTGGT
>OLRO01000505.1_pt1 | contig 29157 bp, 18 predicted proteins | sample 1673131 | NCBI WGS metagenome assembly OLRO01 (sample SAMEA3136757, study PRJEB25190) | human gut metagenome | biome: human gut; feature: human-associated habitat; material: faeces | place: Austria | collected 2013 | reverse complement strand
ATGTGTATCGCATGCTCCGGGAGTTCGTGGATTTTGCCAATGTATTTAACTAACTCTCAATTTACTTAAAGTACTGTACACCGGATTCAAAGATCTTCATATCCTGCTCGCCATAGATGTTCATGGCCACAGCGGTATCTCTTCTCTCGGAATGTGCCATCTTACCGAAGCATCTGCCGTCGGGAGAGGTGATACCCTCGATCGCACAGTAAGATCCGTTGATGTTGTACTCCTCATCCATGGATACATTACCGTTCTGATCAGCGTACTGAGTAGCGACCTGTCCGTTAGCAAAGAGCTTGTCGATCCACTCTTTCGGTGCTACGAAACGGCCCTCTCCGTGGGATGCGGGATTGCAGTAGGTAGCACCCAGTGTAGCGCCCTGTAACCAGGGAGACTTGTTGGATACGACTTTGGTGTATACCATCTTGGAGATATGACGGTTGATGGTATTGAAGGTCAGGGTAGGTGAATCCTCCTTCTGACCGGTGATTTCGCCGTAAGGAACCAGTCCCAGCTTGATCAGAGCCTGAAATCCGTTACAGATACCCAGTGCCAGTCCGTCTCTCTCATTTAACAGCTTCATGACCGCTTCCTTCAGCTTCTCATTCTGGAATGCTGTTGCAAAAAACTTCGCGCTGCCGTCAGGCTCATCACCTGCGGAAAAGCCGCCGGGGAACATGATGATCTGTGCCTGTGCAATGGACTTCTCGAATTCCTCTACGGATTCGCGGATATCCTCTGCGGTCATGTTACGGAACACTCTTGTCTCCACATGGGCTCCGGCACGTTCAAATGCCTTGGTGCTGTCGTATTCACAGTTGGTTCCGGGGAATACCGGAATGAATACGGTAGGCTTTGCGATCTTGTGCTTACATACATAAATACTGTCTGCCTTGTAAACATTGCTTGCCACTGCCTCAGTACCCTTCACTGCCTTGGTGGGGAATACCTTCTCCAGCTTGGAAGTCCAGGAAACAAGTGCCTCTTCCATGGTGATCTTCACATCACCATATACGAATACAGGCTCCTCGGTCACGATACCGATCACGGTGTAATCCAGTTCCTTCTCTTCCAGTGCAGCCATCTTGTCTGCGGGGATCTCTGCCAGAATATCGCCCAGTCCGTTGTCAAACAGGTCGTCTGTGGTTACCTCATCGTCGATCTTCACACCCAGCTTGTTACCGAAGGCCATCTTTGCTACAGCTGCTGCCACACCCTTGGAATCCAGAGCATAAGCGGATACGATCGTACCATTTTCGGTCAGTTCGTGGATCTTGCCATATAATTCTGCCACATTCTCATACATCGGAATGTCGAAATCGTCTTTATTAATAGAAAAACGTACCAGCTTATTGCCGGGGGTCTTCAGTTCCGGAGTAATAATATCGCCATATTTTGCCACGTCCACTGCAAAAGATACCAGTGTGGGAGGTACATCAATATCATTGAAAGTACCGGACATACTGTCCTTACCACCGATGGAGGGCAGCCCGAACCCGATCTGTGCATCGTAGGCGCCTAACAGTGCTGCGAAAGGCTGGCTCCAACGCTCAGGATCGCTGGTCATTCTGCGGAAGTACTCCTGGAAGGTAAAGCGGATCTTGCTGAAATCACCGCCGGAAGCCACGATTTTCGCCATGGACTCTGTCACTGCGTAGACAGCTCCGTGGTAAGGACTCCAGGAGGACAGATACGGATCGAAGCCGTAACTCATCATGGTCACGGTATCGGTCTTACCTTCCAGTACAGGCAGTTTGGCTACCATGGTCTGGGTCTCAGTCAGCTGATATTTTCCACCGTAGGGCATCAATACACTGCCGGCACCAATGGAGGAGTCGAACATCTCTACCAGACCCTTCTGGGAACATACATTGAGGTCATTTAACAGTGCCACCCAGGCACCCTTCACATCGCCCTCTTCCAGTTTCTCACCTACAGCGGGAACAGCCCATTTATCAAAATAATTCTCTTCTTCGGAAGGAATATCTACTTTTACTTTGGTCTCCTGATGGGCACCGTTGGTATCCAGGAAAGCTCTCTTCAGATCCACGATGGGCTTGCCTCTCCAGTTCAGTACAAGTCTGGGTTCCTCAGTAACAACTGCTACGGGAACAGCCTCCAGGTTCTCTTCCTTTGCATAGCCCAGAAAAGTATCTACATCCTTAGGATCTACTACCACTGCCATACGCTCCTGAGACTCGGAGATTGCCAGTTCCGTGCCATCCAGTCCGGCATATTTCTTGGGTACCTTGTCCAGATCTACGGTCAGACCGTCTGCCAGCTCACCGATGGCAACGGAGACACCGCCGGCACCAAAGTCGTTACATTTTTTGATCAGACGGCTGACTTCCTCACGACGGAACAGTCTCTGGATCTTACGCTCGGTCGGTGCATTACCCTTCTGTACCTCAGCACCACAGGTCTCGATGGAAGTATCGGTATGTACCTTGGAGGATCCGGTCGCACCGCCGCAGCCGTCACGTCCAGTACGTCCGCCTAACAGGATGATGATATCGCCGGGATCAGAGGTCTCACGGATAACATTCCTGCGGGGAGCTGCGCCCATAACGGCACCGATCTCCATACGCTTTGCCACATAAGAAGGATGATAGATCTCTTTTACAAAGCCGGTAGCCAGACCGATCTGGTTACCATAAGAGGAATAGCCACTGGCTGCGCCTCTTACCAGCTTCTTCTGGGAGAGCTTGCCGTGCAAAGTCTCGGATACAGGAACGGTAGGATCCGCAGCACCGGTGACACGCATTGCCTGATATACATAGCCACGGCCGGACAGGGGATCACGGATGGCACCGCCCAGACAGGTGGCAGCACCACCGAAAGGCTCGATCTCTGTAGGATGGTTGTGGGTCTCGTTTTTGAAAAATCCCAGCCACTCCTCGCTCTCTCTATGGTCGCCGTAATCCATCTCCACGGGAACCACTACGGAGCAGGCATTGATCTCATCGGATTCTTCCATGTCATCCAGTTTGCCGTCTTTTTTCAGCTTTCTCATGGCCATCAGTGCCAGATCCATCAGGCAGACGAACTTGTCCTCTCTGCCTTTGAAGATCTCTTCTCTGGTATCCAGATAGCTCTGGTAAGTGGTCTCTAAGGGAGAACGATAATAACCCTCACCGAATTCCACATCGGTCAGCTCGGTGGAAAAAGTGGTGTGACGGCAGTGATCGGACCAATAGGTATCCAGTACACGGATCTCCGTCATAGAAGGATCTCTCTTCTCATCATCATGGAAATATTTCTGGATATGCAGGAAATCTTTGAAGGTCATGGCAAGTCCCAGAGATTCATACAGAGCTTTTAAACTGCTCTCGTCCATATCTCTGAAGCCGTCAAAAACAGCAACATCAGCGGGATCATCATACACCGTGATCAGAGTATCCGGCTTCTCCATGCCGGTCTCTCTGGAATCTACAGGGTTGATACAGTAAGATTTGATCTTGGAAAATTCTTCGTCGGACACCTGTCCTTCGATCATATAAGTCACAGCGGTACGGATCACAGGTTCTTCGTCCTCTTTTAAGAACTTCACACACTGCACTGCGGAATCCGCTCTCTGATCGAACTGTCCGGGAAGGAACTCTACGGAAAATACTTTTGCATCCGCAGGAATCTCGATGGTCTCTTCATACAGATCATCTACGGGAGGCTCGGAAAATACAGTCTTGCAGGCTCTTGCAAACACCTCATCCGAAATATTCTCCACATCATAGCGGATAAACTCACGAACCTTTGCCACATCGATACCCAGATAATTTTTCAGTTCGTCGTGCAGCTCTTTTGCCTTGACGGCATAAGGTTCCTTTTTCTCTACATAGATACGTCTTACGTTGCTCATGTCTCTCCTCCGAAATTTTATACTATGCGACACTATTCAGAACCCCATTCGCAAAACCACATCTTGCGATGCTTACTTTTTGCTCATGTGGTTATCTCACCATATAAATATCATCAGATGCCCTTACAAATGCGAGCCTTTGACGTACATATGATTATATTTACATGGTTCTGAATAGTATCATACAACATACTATATTTTCCCACAATAGCAGAAAACAACAAATTTAGATAGATTTTACCTGCCTTTTTGAACGGTTCGTCATTCATGCAGTCTGTGGATCAGCCGGTAAGCGATGTCCTTCTCGCAGATCAAGGCCTCCGTGTGGGCGAAAAATACGATGCCGTCCGTGGGGGCCAGAATCTTCTCCCTCACCGTTCCATCGTAAGGGTCTATAATTTCTGCCATCTCATTTCCATAGCGCACATCGTCTCCCGCATGTACTTTTCCCCGGAAAATTCCCGCCCGGTTCGCAGGTACATCACTCAGATCCTTTTCATATATAACATGACTGATATAGCCGGAATGACTCTCGTACCGGATCAGCCCCATACGTTTCAGGAAACGTAAGACCGCTGCCACCGCCTGTCTTGCACTCACCTCATCGATCTGGGTATTCTGATTCGTGTATACCGAAAAGGCGGCCGTCATCTCATCCTGCCAGTTATAATTCAGTGTCTTGGTATCAATGGGTACCGGCTTGCGCACCACCACATAAGGAAGTCCGAACAGATTCGCCAACGACGTATTCTGATAGCCTGTCTCCATCATACGCACATGGGGCACGAATTCTCCCGGTCTGTAAAAGGACGTAAACTGGATCCCATAAACGTAATCCCGGATCTCCGTAAGCAACGCATTGGTCAGACGGTCCGCCGGCTCCCCGTAATCATTTCCCGGAAAACTCCGATTGATATCCGCTTCCTTGACACCGAAAAAGCGGCGGCTGATATTCACGGAATAGGCATTGATGGTAGGAATCACCAGAATCTGTTTGCCGGCACTGATACAGCCGTTGTTTTCCAGTTCCCGCAGTGTCTTCACCAGTTGGGAACAGATATACATCTGCTGGATCTCATTGCCTCTGGCTGCGCCCACGATGCAGGCAGACTTCTCGCCCTTGCCGAACTGAAAGCCCTTGATGCGCATATCTTCTCTGTAGGTCGAATGTATGGTATAAATATCTCTCTCAAACATAATCTTTTCACTCCGTCAGGATCCGCGCCAGCAGATCTCCTTCATAGACCACCGGATAAGCTCTCAGGGTAAACAACAGCCCGCCTTTTGCGGTACGGATCTGCTGCTTCACCGTCCCTTCAAATGGATCCACCACTTCCCCGATCAGATCTCCTTTTTTCACATAGTGGTTGTGCTCGATCAGCGGCAGGAACACACCGTCTGACTTGCTGCGGATAAACTCCACCTCACCGTCACTGGATATCGCAGGCTCCTGCACCTTTGGCTCCGGGCCTGTCCAGATCCCCATTTCACTCATGATGTGGAAAATACCGTCCACGATCTGATTACCGAAGGATCTGTGGATGTCATGCCCCTGTCCCATCTCTAGCACCAGTGTGGGAACTCCCAGCAGATTCATGGAATGGGCCAGCGTCGATTCATGCACCGTGGCAGTGGCATTCATCCAGATCATGTCGGCATTGGTCATTTTCGCATAGGGAAGCAGTGCCTCCGCAAAATCTTCACTGAGTCGTACCTGTGGGATCTCACGCACAAAAATATCACTGGCGTGCAGATCGATACAAATATCGGATCCGATCAGGGAATCCACCACAGTTGCCGTGATCCGCTCCATCATATCCCCCGATGCGTCTCCCGGAAACATACGGTTCATATCCATATCCAGTCTCGGCACGGTCCGGCTGGCCATGTCGATTCCCAGCGGATTCAATGCCGGATAGATATCTACGATTCCTTTCAAATACTCCGGATGCTCTTTTACTCTTCGCGCCGTCTCATAACAGATGTACTGTCCCTCCAGTTCATCCCCGTGGATGCCGGACACCAGACTGATTCTGGATAAATTCCGTTCTTCTCCCTCCGGACGGATCCGGTTCCTGCGGATTGCCAGATGTCCTCCCGCCGGAAGTTCCATGCTGATGATCGTTTCTGTCATACTTACCTTTTCCCTCTCTTTATCTCTTTGCAGCTTTTCTACACAGAAAATGCTTCAGGAAACTTTCCCTGAAGCATCATCACCCGTTGTCTTATTAATCTTCTACACCCAATCCGCGCAACAGATACAGGATCTCACGATCCACCGCTTCCGCCGTCACGCCGATGGTCTGGGCCGAAATCTTCAGTCCTTCCAGCACAAACATAATATTTCTCGCAGTTCCCTCACAGTCCTCGCAGATAAACTCTCCGTTATCCACACCTGCCTCGATCAGTTTTTCAATGATCTTCACTGCGGAATCAAACTGCTTTTTTAAAATATTGTCTCTCTTGGGCAGTTCGTTTTCAAAATAGAATTCATAGGTAGCCTGCGTCAGTGTATTCTTCTTGCGCAGAAGCTCTTTCTTCTGCTCCTTTAAAAACAGAAGCAGGATATCCGCTGCGGTAGCATCCTCCGTAATACTGTCGGAAAATACGTCATCCGCCTCCTCACTCTCCATGCGCAGCACTTCCATGAAGATCTGACTGGTATTCTCAAAATATAAATAGAGTCCGCCACGGCTGATGTCGCAGGCCTCTACAATATCCTTCATCGTTACTTTTTTGAAGCCCTTCTCCACAAATACTTCTCTGGCTTTCTCTACGATATATCGCTTTTTCTGTACTGATTTTTCTCCCATGGATCTATCCTGCCTTTCCCCACTCAAAGCTTTCCGTTCGCCGGTGTCTTATCCCAGAATTCAATGATCTCCTGCATCTGTTTCAGTACCAGATAAAAGATCTGCTCCGATACCGCCTCGCTCCACAGATTTCCCTTTGTTCTGCCGCCTAAGACATATTTTGACAGGATTCCTCTGAGGATATCCCATTCCTTCCATCCTGCTTTCTGAATAATATCCCGCTCCTCCTGATGAGTGCGGATCCGGTGTCTTGTGTATACATAGGCATAGTTGCGATCCATCAGGGGACTTTTCGTCGCTTCCCTGACGAAATTCAGGAGAGTCCCGTCATATACCGGAAAAGACACGGAATTCACTCCGATATCCTGTCCGCTGTAGATAGAGCTGGCTCTCTTGCCGGCGCTCTGCTCCAGCCAGGGCAGGTAGGGAAGTAACGGCCTCACTGCCTGCTTATATGATTCCAGCAACTGCTCTCTGTATTCACTGCTCTGTTCCATAACCCCAATATACCTTTCCATGTACCGTTTTCTACCGAAAACATCGCTTTTTTCGTCTGTCAATGTAAAAGTGACACATATGTAGTTTTATTTTATCACATTTCTATCAAAAGTACAGTAGAAAATTGTTGGTATTATGGTGTATAATGTGTATTAAGTATTTGTATGATAAGACGAGGTATTGGAATGGCTGGAATCGTATTGGAGAAGGGGAAAACTATATATAGCTATGGGCAGCCCATGACTGCATTGCATCTGATTACCAACGGTAAAGTAGATGTATCATATCCCGGCGGCTCTTATACTCTGGGAAAGGGAGACGTGATCAGTATCTGTGAGATCTGCTCCGAGATCCATCTGCTGGGCTATACCACGTTGGAGGATACAACGATCCTGACGTATCCCCTGACCAGTCTGGATTCCCTGAATGATATTCTACAGAAGCACCCGGACGTAGCACGTCTGTTCTGTCTGTCCTGTTTCCGTCAGATCAATATTCTGCTGAACCGCAGTTCCATTTCGGAATTGAACTGCAGTGAGCTGTATCGTACTCTGACAGATGATATTGCCACCTACAATACACTGTGTAGCCGTTACCGTCTGCAGGCGAGATCCCTGGAACATTTCGATGAGCTGAATGCTTTTCTTGGGGATGATTCACCGGACATCTGGCTGAACGGCTATTACATGGGCTTAAGCAGGATCCTGGCTTCGGACAATTACCGGATCCTGGTACAGGAGTCGGATCTGTCCATTGGTATGCTGCGTAAGGGAAGTCTGGACTTCCGCCGTACTTACCAGAGCCTGGAGGAACAGTTCCACTATCTGCAGCAGGTCGGTTCCTTCTATTTCCGGGAATCCGGCAACGATCTTTTTGATTTTTATACTTCTTTGTTCTATAAACTGGGACAGGATAATGAAGACAGCAAGGCGGTCTACGACCGCATTCACCGTATGCTTTCTAAGGCCGGCAATCTGTCCTTCATCGATCAGGAACTGTTTGCCTCCAGATCTCAGACCTTCCAGAGCAGCCTGAATCTCATGGAATCCAAGGATTCCGCTGAGGCAGGTTCTTCCGGAGATTCCGAGATCCTTGGCAAGCTTGCCGGATCGCTGAACACTATTCTGGATTACGCCGGTTCGGATCTGGATACCGTGACCAGCTTCCGTCAGCATGTCCACGCTTACAAGCTGCTGTCCGACCGGGCTTCCCAGGATCAGGATGTCGTTCTTTTACGCAGACAGCTGACCGAAGAATTTTATCTGCTCTACTCCCTCCTGTTCACCCAGACGCTGGAACAGCCGAACATTCCCATGCCGGTCAAAATGTTTCTGTATTTCGGTTATGTGGATGAGGAGCTGGCCGGTCTGAAAAATGCAGTCACCCTGTACCGCATAGCAGAAGCCATGTCGGATCACAGCGATATCGGTGTCTATACCTTTTATGACTGGCTGATGGCCATCTTCCGCGGGAAGAAATCTCCCAGCCGGAACGAATTTGACCAGGATTATTCCGATTATATTCACAAACAAAAGGTCGGTGGCAATATTACGGATGCAGAGCTCAAGGCATTGGAGAACAATCCCATGGCCAAGGTCAATTACGAGCTCCGGAATATGTTCCCTCAGGTCAACAAGATCACCTTCGGACGGATCACTACTTTCTGTCCGCTGTTCTGCGCAGATGATGTGCTGAAGGATCTGGAAAGCTCCTATGTCACCGTTTCTCGTGTCTCCCAGATTCTCGAGGAGATCCGCCGGGTAGATTACACGGCATTCTATAGAGAAAGTCTGGATATGGAGCACATAGATGTCATGGGTAAGGAGACAATTCATCTGGAATATCTGCCGGACATCATCCTGATGCCCAACGTCGGTATCCGCGGTGTCATGTGGCAGGAAATTGAGGGCAAGCGCCGTAACAGCCCCGGTCGTATGGTCTTCTCCATTTTCCATCTGGAGGATCTGAAGACGACCTTCACCCACCTGACCGGTGAATTCCGTTGGGAGCTGTGCAAGAGAGTCCAGGGTAACCGCTGGAACGATGTCTCCATCAGTTCCCTGACCAGTGAATATTTCGATTATATCCAGTTCTACCGCAAGAACCATGATCTGAGTACAGAGGCCAAGGAAAAGGTAAAATCCAGCCTGCAGCGTGCCAAGAACAGTTTCAAGGAAATGTTCGTAAGGGATTATATGATCTGGGTGCTCTTCGAAGGTGCCGGATCCCCGAGACTGAACAAAGTAGCCCGTCAGATCATGTTCACCTACTGCCCGTTCCCGGAGGATATTTGCAATACGCTGGCTCAGAACCCGTTGTATGCCGATCTTCTGGATCGCCGTAAGATCAAGGTAGCCCAAGGCTTACATCATCTGGATGTTCTGACCCGAAAGCTGCAAAACGGTAATATTCCGGTTCCCGAGACCGTGGCACAGGAACGCTATTATTTAAGTGGCAGCAAAAAAGCATAGCACATACATATAGCAAAAAGATTCACTCTCCACCCGGGGAATGAATCTTTTTGTTATGTTGTCTTATTTGCTTTCAGATACCTTATGCGTTTGCCAGCTGTATACCAAGTTCTCTACACTCTGACAGGCCATCCTCGTCCGGTGTCTCATGGCAGATCAGGCCCTCACCGTTCAACACAGTAGCTCCTGCTGCTTCCATACGGGTGGTCCAGTCTCTCATCCACTCACCGTCTCCCCAGCCATAGGAACCGAACAGTGCGATCTTTTTGCCGGAAGCAAAGCCTTCCACATCACATACAAAAGGCTCCATCTCGGATTCCTCCAGAACTTCCGCTCCCATCGCGGGACAGCCCAGTGCAAACTTGGGAGCAGCCTTTAGTTCGTCAAGGTTAGCGCCGGTCACAAATACTACCTCCGCTTCCTTCCCGGCTTCCCGGATACCCTCTCCGATGGCCTCTGCCATAGCCTGGGTGTTACCACCCTGTGTCCAGAATACTACATAAATCTTATCCATTTATTTTTCCTTCCCTTCCGCACCTTTCCGTGCCTGTTTCTATGCTGCGGTACATCCGCAGATATCTATGATTTCTGTCATCTTTAATCCATAATGCAACAGCTGGATCAAATTTTCCCTGGCATATTCATATTTTTCAAAAAGTCTCTGTTTTCCTTCTTTATCCGCATATACTTTCCAATAACCGGTGCAGAGGCTGTTCTTCCCCTGATGTCTGATAAATCCTTCCACATCCTCCGGGGGATATCCTAACAGCAATCCCAGTTCGTGGGGGAACGGCTTCCCTCTCTCTGCATAGGTTTCATAACGATCGCAAAATACCGGCAAAATATCCTCCAGCCGATCGGATTCGTACCCTGCCTCCCGCAGCAGTTTCTGTACCTGCGGCATTTTCAGATACTTTTCCAGCCGGTCTTCCCGATACAACAGTATTACCATTTTCTCCTCTGTTTCCAACAAGGGATACAGGGAAAGCACACTGCCTTCAACGATCCTTCCCACCTGTGTAAAGCCTTCCGGGGAAATCGTCAGCAGATTGGAAATCTTAAGTCCCGTGATCAGCGGTGCACACTGCAAAGCCAACTGTAGTTCCACATCGTCTGCTTCCATTTCACACAGGATCTCCCACGTTTCCTGACTCAATCAGCGCTTCACCTCCTGCCATCCAAAAGTCATTGAGTTAGTTGTGCCTAACCTATATAAATAATATAGGAAAAAGCAGTTCCCGTCAAGGGAACTGCCTGATAGAAATTCTTAACATATAAACTTTCAAAATAGCTTTGGGGATTTCCATTCTCAGACCTTTCTGCGGTCCAGCCCTGTACTGCGATAGTATTCTGCCTTGTCCTGATACATCCGTCTCTCGGACTCCGTCAGTAAATGATCCTTTCCCACGGCTTCCAGAGTGTTCACCGCTGCTCCTACTGCCATGGAGACATCATGAGCTGCCAGCTCTGTTTTTAATTCCTCCACCTTTTGATAGAATTCCTTTTCAGAAATTCCAGTGCACAGAACCACCAGTTCATCTCCGCCGATACGGAACATTCCATTTCCCTCAAATACACGTTTCAAGCAGTCACAGCACCTGCGGATCAGGCGGTCTCCGGCGGAATGTCCTTCACTGTCATTGATCCGTTTTAATCCTGTAATATCACAGTATACCACGCCGATGGGCTCGGTATGGTCCACCTGCTCAATGTACCTCTCCATAGCATAACGGTTCCCCAATGTCGTCAGCGGATCCGAATAGCTCATCACTTCCAGCTCCCGTACCAGATTTCTCTGCTTCAGGGACGATACGATAAAGTGTCCCATGATCTGCAGCATCTCCGACACAAATTCAAAATATCTGGTCGAAGGATTGTCTACTCCGTAGAAGCCGATTACTTTCCCATCATCATAAAGCGGAACCACCACCAGGGAATGAATATTCTGTCTTACCAGAACTTCATACATCTGCGGATCCACATCTTTCATTTCTTCCAGATTCTCTGTGACAATACTCTGATTCTCATCAAACTTCCGATACCATTCCGCACAGATCTCCGGCGGTAGGTCCTGAAGGGTATCCTTTTCCGGTGCGACTCCCTTGGCTACCCATTCGTATGTATTGTGGTCATGATCGTGGTCATCCTTTTCAAAAATATAGGCCCGTTCCGCTTCCAGATTCTTTCCGACGAATTCCAGCAGCACCTGCAATGTCTGATCCATGCTCTCCTGCCGCTGTGCCACACGGATGGCTTCATTCAACGCAGCCTCCATATTACGGTAATCTTCGGATTTGTGCCCTCTCCCATTCAGATTGCCACAATCTATGGCGATTTCCATACGGTATTTTCTCCCGTCATCTTCTACCAGTGTGTCCTTGATATGAAGTTCTCTTCGCAGCAGCGGATTGTAATATTCCCATTCCTTAAAAAAACCCGGCTTTAACTGTTCATTATTACACATGCCACAGGGCAGAGAATTTCCCTGCAATATCTCATAACACTTTAACCCAATGATCTCTTCAAGACTTTGAAATCCATAGCTCTTCAGAGTCTTCTTGTTCATATATATCAATTCATGAGTCTCTGCATCTGCCACATATACATATTCACCCAGATTCTCGAAAAATTCCCATATTTTACTCATATACGCCAACCTGCTTCCGTATTCTTCCCCTCATTATAATTAATCAGTATACACTTGCAAACGCTTTACGGCAAGCCTGTTCTCTCAAAAATGTCTGTAATAATCTCACATCATCCGTGATCACACCGTCCGCCCCACAGTTTACGATCCGAAGCATGACACCGGAAGTATTGGCTGTCCACCCGTATACCGACTTTCCGCAGTAATGAATGGCATCTACCATATCCACTGTAAGATTTCTCCCCTCGATACTATAGCTGTCAGCATAGTCCAGCTCATAATCCTCTTCTTCCAGATCATGGGCAATAAAAACTGTTGAAATCCCCGGTTCCAGCTCCTTCATTTTCTGCAGGATTCCCTTGTTCATGGAACCTATAATACACTCATCCACCATATCATAATCCTGCAGCAGAGTCAGCACGCTTTCCTCCAGTGCATCCTCCTGTCCGGTATATTTCAGTTCGATCATCAGAGTGATCCTGCCTCTGGCACAGGCAAGCATTTCTTCCAGTGTCGGGATCTGTTCTCCCCGGTATGCTGCCGAAAAACCGCTGCCCACTTCCAGGGTTTTGAGAGCATCTGCCTCCGCATCCCATACGCAGATATCCTCTCCTGTGGTCCGTTTAAAATTACTGTCATGCATAACGATCAGGGTTCCGTCCGACAACTGCTGCACATCAATCTCTGCAATAGGCGCTCCATCCCGGATGGCCTGTTCCAGGGCCGCCACCGTGTTCTCCGGAGCTACTTTTGCCCCCGCCCGATGCGCTACCACGATCACAGGAGCGTCTTTACCTGCGGCCTGTACCTGCGGCAATACACCATATGTCAGAAAATAGAGGCAGAGAAGCATAACAATCGCTGTTTTTCTGATAATTTTCATCACATTGCCCTCCCATGAAAGTTATTTGTCAATTTTATTGTAACTATTGACTATAAACTCCATACAAGGAAAATGTTAACTTTTTGTAAATATTCAGAGCCACGTAAATATAACCGGAGGAACGTCGAATGCTTGCATTCGTAAGATCCTCTGGCTATATTTATGTGGCGAAGTGACCACATGAGCAAAAGGAAAGCATCGGAGATGCGATTTTGCGAATGGGGTTCTGAATATTACGACTATTCAGAGCCATGTAGCTTCAGGCAGGGTATTCGGCAGATGCTTGCATACGCAAGAATATCTGCCTGAAGTTATAGGGCGAATTATCGTTCTGAATCGTCGGTAAGCCCGGATAAGCGTACTCACTTCCGTAACATCACTACCAGCTCATGAGCCAGCAGTGGAAATGCTGCCAGTACATTCAATAGCAGCCATTCCTGTCCGGACAGATGGGAGGTTCCGAACGCTCCGATGAGAAACGGTACTTCTGTTACCGCAAACTGCAGCGCAAATCCAATAACACAGGCCAACACCATCAGCGGATTATCCCAGGGTCTCATGGCAAATACGGACTTCTGCATATCCCGCATTCCTACTGCATGATACAGCTGGCACATTCCCAGTACTGTAAAAGCATAGGTCTGGGATCGGGCAAGTATTTTTTCCCGGGACAGTAATTCACGAAGTCCCTCCACCCAGTGAGACAGATTCCAGGACAATTCTCCCCTGCCTGCCAGGATCCCACAGGGCAATACCAGAAATGCCGCCAGACCGATACCGGTGATCAGCGCTCCATAGAGTAAGGTACAGGCCATTCCGCCCCGGGCGAACAGACTCTCCGCTGCTTTTCTTGGAGGACAGCGCATCAGGCTTTTTCCGTCATTTTTATCCACTCCCAGTGCCAACGCCGGAAGGGAATCCGTGATCAGATTGATCCACAGTATATGACTGGATTTTAGAGGGGAAGCCAGCCCCAGAGCCACTGCTACGAACATGGTCATCAGTTCCCCGAGATTGGAGGACAGTAAAAATATCACCGACTTGCGGATGTTTTCATAGACGCCTCTGCCTTCCTCGATTGCCTTTTCAATCGTTGCAAAATTATCATCCGTCAATATCATGTCCGCCGCCTGTTTAGCCACATCCACGCCGGTTCCCATGGCTACACCGATATCTGCTGCTTTCAGAGAAGGAGCATCGTTCACACCATCCCCTGTCATGGCCACAATCTCCCCATTCTGCTGCAGCCCCTTCACGATCCGTACCTTCTGGGCCGGAGTCACTCTGGCATAAACCCTGATATTCCTGATCCTCCTGGCAAAAGAAGCATCATCCAGATGATTCAGTTCTTCCCCTGTAATACACTGACTGCGATGCCCTGCAATCCCCAGCTGTCTTGCAATGGCATAGGCGGTATCCACATGATCCCCGGTGATCATTACTGTAGATACACCTGCACGGCGGAAAATCTCCACCGCTTCCTCCGCCTCCGGTCTGGCAGGATCACGCATCCCCACGATTCCCAGGAATGTCATACCTTCTTCCCCACACCCGGGAGTGTTTCCGCTCTGTGCTGCCGCCAGTGTCCGAAGCGCCAGGGAATTCATGAGTTCTACAACCTCACTGATCCTTTTTCTCTGTCCGGCTGTCATTGGCACACTTCTTCCGTCCTGTAAAATATGAGTGCAGTGCTGTACGATCACATCCGGTGCCCCCTTCGTATAGGCAATGCTTCCCTTATGCCCTCCGTTTTTCGGGATTCTGTGATAGGTCGTCATCATCTTCCGGTCCGAATCGAAAGGCTTTTCATCATAGCGGGGGTACTGCTTCTCCAGACGTTCTCTATGCATCCCCATCTTCTCTCCGAAGTCTAAGAGCGCCAGTTCCGTTGGATCTCCGATCCGTTGCTCTCCCTGCAGGGAAGCATCGTTGCACAACAGCATTCCCCGGAGCATCTCCTGTACGCATCGGGATTCTCCCCTGCCATTGCTGCCGGCAGCATCCTCCAGCACATCATACCACCAGCATTTTTCCACCGTGAGCCGGTTCTGGGTCAGTGTGCCGGTCTTATCCGAGCAGACCACGCTGACCGCTCCCAGAGTCTCAACGGAAGGCAGTCTGCGGATGATCGTATGTACTTTGACCATTCTGGTCACTGACAATGCCAGACAGATCGTCACCACTGCCGGCAGACCTTCCGGCACCGCAGCCACCGCCAGGGAAATCGCCACCAGCAGCATTTCCGGAATATTTCTGTGTTGAAATACCGCCAGCAGAAACAATGCCGCACATACTCCCAGCGATAAAATACTCAGAAGCTTTCCCATATCCCCCAGACGTTTCTGTAACGGTGTCATTTCCTCTTCCGCATCTGTGATCATGGAGGCGATCCTGCCGATCTCCGTGGCCATGCCCGTAGCTGTCACGATTCCTTCTCCGTGGCCATGGGTCACCACAGTAGACATATATACCATATTGACCCGTTCAGCCAATGGAATCTCGTGTCTGCAGTCTGCCAGAAACAGCGCATCTTTTTCCACAGGTACCGATTCTCCGGTCAGGGCGGATTCCTCTACCTGCAGATTGGAGCTTCTGGTCAGCCGTATATCCGCAGGTACCTGTGCCCCTGCCTCCAGGTCTACCAGATCGCCCGTCACCAGTTCCGCCGCCGGAATCTCCTGACGGATACCTTCCCTGATCACAATGGTCTGTGGACTGGTCAGCTTTTTCAACGCTTCCAGTGCCTTTCGGGCTTTTCCCTCCTGCAGCATGCCCACCAGGGCATTGACCACTACCACAGTGCCGATGATCACGGCATCACTGAGCTCCCCCAGAAAGACGGATACCACAGCTGCGATCAATAATATGTAGATCAGCGGGTCCTTTAACTGCTCCAGAAAAAGCTGTATTTTCGTCTTTTTTCTGGCAGCTTTCATTTCATTTCTGCCATTTTGCTGTAAACGACGAAAGGCCTCACCATCGGTAAGGCCCTTCACTGCGTCACTTTTCAGTTCATTTACGGTTTCCTGTATATTCTGTTTTTCGAACACGGCTGCCTCCAATGCTTGTTTCTATTAAGCATTGTATGTCATATCTTCAGAATTCATTACACCGAATCATCGTACATTTTGATCTCTTAACTGGAATGCTGCGGTCAGCTCGTTCATGTTGGTGGCCTGTGCAGACAATTCCTCACTGGTGGCAGAAGTTTCTTCTGCGGTCGCAGAGTTGTTCTGCACCACTGTGGATATCTGTTCAATGCCCTGTTCGATCTGCATCATGGCATCTGCCTGTGCCTTGGATTCTTCCATGGCTTTCTTGGACTCGTTGGCCAGATCCTCAATGCCTTCCACGACCTTCTGCAATGCTTCGGCTGTCTTGTCCGTGATCTGGTTGCCATGCTCAATCTCCTGCAGGGAAGTCTCAATCAATTCTCTGGTATGTACCGCAGACTGTGCACTGTCATCTGCCAGCTTACGGATCTGATCCGCAACCACTGCAAAGCCTCTTCCGGCCTCTCCTGCTCTGGCTGCCTCAATGGCTGCATTCAGGGACAACAGATTCGTCTGGGATGCGATATCCTCAATCTCACCGATAATATCGCTGATCTGCTTGGAAGTATCGTTGATACGCTGCATGGCATCTGTCAGACCCTTCATTTCCTCTCCGCTGTCCTTCGCCTGCTGCTGGTAATCCATAGCCTTCTGGTAAGAACCTCCCAGTGCCTTGGCATTCTTCTCCACGATCTCGGTTACATTCGTGATGGTAGCCTGCAGTTCCTCTACGGAACCGGCCTGGTCGGTAGCACCTTCCGCAAGTCCCTGGGCAGCATCTGCCATCTGGTTTGCCCCCAGAGATACCTGTCCCACTGCCGTCTTGATCTCATTAAGTGTCTCACTGAGCTTATGGTTCAGCTTACGGATAGATTCCAACAGTCCCTGAAAGTCTCCCACATAGGCTTCTGCACACCCTGAAGTCAGTGCGAAGTTTCCTTCCGACATTTCTCCCAACAGATAATCCGCATCGCCGATGACCTTCTGCAGATTGCCGGATAGTGCTGCGGTAGCCTCTGCCAGGATCTGTGTCTCATCCTGTGTCCGGATCACAGGTGCCGGAGTATGCAGATCGCCTTCCGCCAGCTGACGTATTCTTTCGGTACATTCCGCCACCGGTTCACCGATCGCCTGACCGATCTTTTTTGCCCTGCGCACACTGAAACATAAAGCTGCAGCACCTATTACTACACCAATGACAATACATACAACGGAAGAACCAAGGAAATCTGTCAGTGGTGCATTTACTGCCACGCTCCATCCATTGGTTCCTTCTATTGGTGCATAAGCCTGTATTGTGAAGGTTCCGCCTTTCCTATAAGTGCCATATCCGGTTGCTCCAGTCATCATCTTCTGCTCTACCTTTGCAATTCCCCGCAAAGATCTGTCCGTCTGAGACAGTTCAATGTTGCTCTTCTGCTCCTGGGCAATCGCAGAATCACAGTGAGCAATGGTGATACCTGTTTCTCCCAACAGATAGCACTCGGAATTCTTGCTGACAGAGACTGCCGCAGCAATATCATTTAAGAACTCCGGATCCGGCACAACGAATACCACGCCGACAATATCACCATTCTTATCTCCGTCTGCATATACAGGTGCGGAAATGATAACGCTGAGCTTACCGTCTGTCTTTGCAATCACGGGATCCGATACCACGACCTCTCCCTGCATGGATCTCTTAAAATAATCACGGTCACTATAATCGGTTCCGTCATAAGCACAGATACCGTTGGCGCCGATCAGCTTGCCTCTGACCATTCCATAAGCTTCCACACGCTGGTTGATATACTGCTGCTTCTGCTCCTGGGTAAATACTGGAGAAGACAGCTGATAGCTGCATCCGAGTTCGGATACGATCGTTGTTGTCACCCGTAGTTCCTCTTTGATACGGTCTGCAGAGATCTCTGCCACCACCAGCATATCGTCTTCCAGTGTTCTCATGGTACTGGACAGATTCAGGATCACGGTAAGGATGACCAACGGAATAATCGAGAACACTACCAGCCTGCTGATTGCCTTCTGCAGACGTTCCCGGATCGTCGTCATGCCGGGTGTCTGCCCCTTTGTGCCCTTCTGTGATGCTTTTGTACTCATATGTCCTCATTTCTGCGCTGCATTTTTATTATATGCTTTATTTTCCTGTACTCTGTGAAGTGACCACTTGTCCGGCAGCGCCCGGATATCCCATGCATTTCCTTCATTTTGGAACAGTGATCTTCTGCAGAGATACTTAATTTTATATGTCGATTTTATTTTACCATGATTCAGGAAAATTTTCTATCTTTTGAAGCCCAAAAAGAGAGTTAATATTCCGTTAAGAATATCAACTCTCTCCTGTCATTTATCTCTCTATCCCCTCATGATAAGAAATACCCTGTTAATAGCCGAACTCCTGGGCAAAATACAACTTGCCATTGGTCTCATAGACCGCAATGCTGCAGGTGGTAAAATCGCCTGCCAGGATATTCGCTGCGTGTGTAGGAGAAGCCATCCAGGCATCTACTACACTCTGTGCGGAATCATAGCCCTTCGCCAGATTCTCGCCCCACATCAGTTCACTGTTCACTGTGTACCAGTCCTTACCGTTGGGTCTGGTATGGGAGAACTTGGAAGCTGCTTCCTGTGCTCTTACCATAGCGCAGGACTCCAGACCGTTGCTCCAGTTCAGTGCTGCCAGGCCGTTCTCTGCTCTCTTCGCGTTTACAATATCCAACGCATCGATAGCCATGGCACGAAGTTCATCTGCACGGGCCAGCTCAGCTTCACTCATACCGGCTTTTCTCACAGAACCCGCCAGTGCCACTGCCTCTTCATCGAACCAGACAGTTCCGTCATCCGTGGCAGGATCACGGCTTACAGAGGATAATTCTGTACTCTTGCCGCAGCCTGCAAGGCTCAGCACCATGATGACTGTCAGAACAAGACTCATCCATCTTTTTTTCATTTGTTCTACCTCTTCTTTCCTTGATTGTTTATAGTAAATATATGTTTATTCGTTATGATTGCTTCTTCTTAATAATAAGCCATGCTCCCAGCCCTGTCAAGGAAAGGGCAAAGCCCAGATTCCATGTATTGGAATCATCGCCGGTCCTGGGTCTTCTGGAAGCTCCCAGGACTGCTCTGTCCGCCAATGGTGTAGGATCATCGGTAATGCTTACAACCCGCTGACGTCTTACACCAAGCACCTGAGGTGTTACCGGGGTTGCCGGCTCAGACGGTGTACCGGGAGTATCCGGGGTATCGGAATCATCCGAATCGTCCGGAGTATCCGGGGGTGCGGTCGGAGTAGTGGTCGGCGTCGTGGGTGTGGTATCCGGTGTGCCTGTCGGCGTAGGCTCCGGAGTAGCACTGGGAGTAGGTTCCGGGCTGGTAGTCACGGGCGGAGTAACCTCCGGCTCTCTGGACAATTCAAACTGCATTCCGAAGCCGTATCTGGTCATCTGATAGCCGTTGTTGGCCAACACACCGTTAAGGTTAGTGGTGATCTTCACTTCTCCGTCCTTTAACAGGTCGGATACCAGAGTATCTGCATAGGAACCTTCCTGTCCGTTTTTCAGCATCCGGTCATACAGACCTTCACCGTCAAAAGTATATACATTATGATATGTCGTGTAATATAAAGCATCTGCTACTGCAGAACAGCTCTCCGCTACTGTGGTATCGGCGGTTCCGTTGGTCAGGATTGCCAGTTCCTCTGCCGTAAGTTCTGAAAAGCCGTAGACCTTATTTCCTTCTTCTCTGGAAGTATTGTTGAACCAGTCTAAGTAATACTGTGCCAGGCAGCTCTGCGTAACCTCTTCCGGCTTCATTTCTTCGCTGCCATATCCTTTTTTCAAAAGAGCCTCTCCGACAATCGCATCCGTAACCTTGCCTGCGGTGATTCCGAGATCCCGTAACGGAGCATTTAAAATACGGCGGGGCAATGTACAGAACGCTCCCACTTCACCGATCTCATAACCTTCAAAACCACTGGACAGAACCGTTACTTTCTCTCCTGCCTTAGGCGCCGCCGGGATCGTACCGATCGTGGCCTTTGCAGGATCATACTGATACTCCTTATTGCTCTCATTTACCAGCTTTATGTTGTAGTACAGGGTATCTCCGGGCTCTGCCGCATTTCCTCCTGCCACGGTACCGTTCAGATAACCGATGGCATCGGACAGATTGATTCTTACCTTGTCCGGGGCATTGCTGTGGATCGTAATGGTGATCGTTGCATCATAGGTCACCCTGCCGGTGCCGCTTTCCCAATGCTGTTCCAGTTCCGGAGTTGTAGTAATGGTAATACCTTCGGAAATATAATGGAACACTGCGCCGTTCTCATTCTGTTCAAAAGTTACCGTTCCCGTGGGATATTCATAATAATCTACTGCGGATACCCCGGGAATCCTGTAATCGTATCCGTCATAATTGATCCAGGTCTCTGTGGGTGTGGTCACATACCATACCGTGGCAATGGTGACTCCACTGAAGGATCGACCGGTGGTGAGCAACTGATCCATAAAACTTTCCGTTACATTTTCACCATACAAGACGCCGTTGTTGTCATTCACATACTGTTTTACATCCTCAAGGGTTTTTCCGCAGTTTTCTTTATAATAGGAAGTGCCTTCGCTGTCTCCACCGTAATAAACATAGTGTAACAAATCTGCGGGCTTGCAGTCAGAATATTTGTTTACATCTAATGCTACGAATCCAACGCACTGCCAGCTTGCCCCGTTACTTCCGGTTAACTTTCCTTCGGCATCTACCCCTGTATTATCCACAGAAAGATATTTAAAGGTTTCAGCATCATCCAAAGTCATCTTATGACCTGCAAACAATGAAAAATCTCCGTTTGCCGGCTTGTAATTATTGGGCCATACGTTGGGGCTGGCTACCTGTCCTCCCACATATTTTGCCATGGTGCCTCCAGCAAGAATCACCGTTTTGATGGTGGGATAGGTTTTCTCTTTTACAGCAACAACGCTGTCGTTTCCGCTTGCACTTGCCATTTCAACAACATCGTTCTGCTCATTCTGCGTTGCTTCTTCCGCCTGTACCGTAAATCCGGTGTTGGAGATGCTGCCGATCATCAGTGCCGCTACCAGAGTTTTTGCCAGTTTGGTCTGTATTACGTTTTTTAACTTCATTTCTGTTTCCCCTCAAAACCAGTATTTCTGTTTTTATTACTTCTTTTTACTCTCCTAATAAGTAAGACTACGCCAAATGGAAAAAAGGACCAGAATTTGAAAAATTTTTCAAGATTCTGATCCTTTTATACTTTTACAGCTAAGATCGGCTGTCGTTCCGTTCCTGTTTAATGTTCTTTTCGCTTAAGAACAAGCCATGCTCCCAGACTCGTCAGGGAAAAGGCAAAGCCCAGATTCCAGGCATCGGAATCATCGCTGGTCTGCGGTCGTCTGGATGCTCCGAGGACTGCTCTGTCCGCCAAGGGAACTGTCTCATCCTCGATGGTCACCATTCTGCGGCGTCTTGCACCAAGTACCTGCGGGGTATCCGGGATTCCACCGGCCGGTGTGCCGGGATCTGCCGGGGTACCGGGATCATTCGGGGTGCCGGGATCATCTGGTGTATCATCCGGAGTATCGGGTTCATCCGGGGTGTCAGGTGTTGCTGTTGGTGTTGCTGTTGGTGTAGGTTCCTCGGTTACTACCGGTACCGTCGGCGTAGGCGTAGGTTCCTCGGTTACTACCGGCGTAGGCGTAGGCTCCTCGGTTACTACCGGCGTAGGCGTAGGTTCCTCGGTTACCACCGGTACCGTCGGCGTAGGCGTAGGTTCCGGCTCATCCGGTTCGCACGGACAGTGAATCTCTCCACCCTGCTTATACTTATCCGCTATGATGCCTCCGACAACAGTTCCGCCATTATAGACAGTTGCATTCGGAGCCAGAATATATCCGAAAATAGAATTTACATTAACTTCTGTTGCATTGCCAAAGTTCCAAATAATTCTGTCTGCCCACAGCTGATGTTCCAATGCTTGCTTTTTTGCACCATGCGCATTCATCCAGCCGGTAATATTCACAGTTCCGGAATCACTTACATTTACCACAACTGTTTTTCCATAAAAAGCTGCGCCGGTGATCTCTTTGTCATAGTCTTCCATCCTGGTATTTAACTCAGCACTTGTTACATTCAATACCAGTTGTGTATCGTTATTTTCATCCGCCAAAGCATACAAGTCGTTGCTTTTCTGTACCATATTACCTGCCAGGACATTGCTGATCTCAGATGCAATATCTGTATCCCATACCTCACAGTTCTTCAGAAGATTTCCAGTATATAATTTATTTTCACCAGCTATAATATTATAACCCTGTCCAGTCACTTCCCGCTCAACAGAGTTCTGGGTTCCGTCAGAATTAGTAAGGGGAATTATCAGTTCCTTTTCGTCTGTTCTGCCTGACGCTGTATATTTAAGAATCTGATTCGGAGCAGAAAGATCTCCCAGATAAGATTTTCCCCCATAGCTTACCATGGAAACCTTTAATTCTCTAATTGCGGCATTTCCCTCAATATGGTCCAGATTTGAGGATACAAATTCATTTGTATATAATACAAATGAAAATGGATCATTTAAATCCGTACCTGCTGCCTGCACAGCAATCCCTTCGTTCCCTGCAACAGAACCTATAACCAGTGCTGTCACCAGAACCTTTACCACTTTTTCCCTTACATACCTGCTCAATCTGCTCATCTGATTTCTCCCTCAATGAAACTGCGTGTTTCAACGTCTTTAAACGTTTTCGTTCCTCTTTACAATCATTAAGACTGGCGCCATTTCAAAAAAGGTTCAGATTTTTATTATATTTTTGATCTTTTCAGTATCATTTGCTATTTTTGTAACATAAGCCTTAGTATACAGCCGTTTCTGTCAGGACTCCATGGATCAGAGCCCGCCTTTTTGTACCGGATGAGCCGTAGCAGGTAGATAGGGATACGATATTTCCCCTGTCACTTAAGTCTGCATCTGAAGCATACAGGGAATGTTCCGTGGCCCACTGCACATAATCATCATAGGAGGCATCTGAGGTAAACGTGGCAAAACGGTCACTGGTACTCTTTGTTTCATAATAGGAAAAAATCTCATAAATGTAGACTTTATCTTCCGTGTATATATAGAAGTAAGGATTCTCCTCGCAGCTTGCCGTCCCCTTCAGCAAATTTTTAAAAGCCCCAAACATGCTCTCATCCCGCATATTATGTCCGAATACAAAGGTATTCCTGTCTGACCAGTCTGCTGAAGCCCCACAGTCCATGAAAATGCATCCAGCATTCACACTCTCCCCCTCGAAGGAATGCTTCAGATAATAGTCATTGTCCTCCCCCTGTACCACCGGATAACTGATGTCCAATACCGGGAAATAGAGCCATCCACGAAAATCCTGGTTGGTCCTGATAAGTTCGGCAAAGTCGATCTGCAGCTCCGGATAATTTTTCTCCGCAATCTCTTCCTGTGTTTCCCCCGCCGCAGGCTCTGCCACCACCTCCTGGCGGATGGCATCGTATTCATTTTTTGCTCTCTGCTCTGACAGATAAGAATGCAGACTCATTCCTCCGGTCAGCAGTACCGCTGCCGCCAGCACTGCTGTGATCGCATTTTCCGCTTTTTTATTTTTCATGCCAGTTTCCCCTTCCTGCAAGAATCGTTATAATTTGTTAATGATTATACCTTATTTTTCCGCATTCGTCTTTACGAAAGAGTCATTTTTTGATATTTTTAAGGTATGATTTTAAATAAGAAACTATTGGGGGAATAAAATCTTATGATACATCTTTTTGCACTGCTTTCACTGCTTTTGTGCGGTGTCTGCTATACAGGCTTTCAGAACAGTTCTCATTTCCGCAATACCGGCAGCCGGCGTTCTCTTCTGTTGCTTGTATTTGGAGGTGCCCTGCTTCTGCGCCTGCTCCTTGCATACACCACCCACGGCTTCAGTAATGATATCGCCTGTTTTGCAGCCTGGGCTGACCGGATTTTCACTTTAGGGCCAGGGCAGTTCTATTCTGCCGAGATGTTTACGGACTATCCGCCAGGTTTCATGTATGTATTGTATCTGATCGGAGCGTTACGATCTCTGCTGCAGATTCCTTATTATTCCGATCTGCATATTTTACTGTTAAAATTACCCGCAATTCTCTGTGATATTGCCTGTGGGTTTCTACTCTACAGAGAGGCGGTAAAGCGGCTGCATTTTTCCGATCTGCAGGGAATCTTTGCTGCCTCTGCGTATCTGTTCCAACCGGCGGTCATTCTGAATTCTTCCTGCTGGGGACAGGTGGATTCCGTATACACGCTGATGATCATCCTTATGTGCCTGTTCCTCATGAAGGGAAACCTGCTTCCTGCCTATGCTGTCTACGGACTGGGTGTCCTGTTAAAGCCACAGATGCTGATCTTCACGCCGGTACTGCTGGCAGGGATCTGGGACCATGTGTTCTTACAGGATTTTTCCTGGCGGAAATTCTTCTATAATTTGTGCGGTGGTCTGGTTGTCATCTGCGGGATGCTCCTTCTGTGCGCTCCTTTCGGATTAACCGCTGCAATCTCACAATATACTTCAACGTTGGGATCCTATGAATATGCAGCCATCAATGCCTACAATTTCTGGGGACTATTAGGAATGAACTGGGTCGACCAGAACACGATTTTCCTCTTCCTGCCCTGTAAGACCTGGGGCACTATCGTGATCCTGCTGATCGTACTCTTTACCTTCCTTATTGCAGCCCGCTGCCGGAAAGAGCCTTCAAGATATTTCTGTCTCGGTGCCTTTATCATCCTGACGATGTTCCTGTTCTCCGTCCGTATGCATGAGCGTTATATGTATCCCGGTCTGGCACTGTTGCTTTTCTGCTGCCTGTACCGGCCCTCTACACCTCTCTGGAAATGCTTCAGTGGATTTGCAGTGCTGCATTTTTACAACACCGCCAATGTGCTGTACCATTACGATCCGCAGAATTATGACCGCAAGGCTCCCATCATTCTGCTGGTATCTGCCGGAATGTTGTGCTGCCTGTATTATTTCTATAAGATCATCTGGAAATATTATGTTCACGATGAAACAGGGACTGCCACCAATGCAAAGCCGCAGCCCACGATAGGCCGTAGAGCTTCCGGGCATACTGCTTCCACAAGATCTGCCACAGGACTCGGACAAAGACTTCGAGAATATTTTCTCTCTCCCCTGGAGCCCATTCCTTCCGAAGAGAGAATCCATTTCACGAAACCGGATCTGTGCCTGTTGCTGGCAATCGGTATTCTGTACAGTTGCTTTGCCCTCTATGATCTGGGAGACCGCAAAGCTCCGACAACAACTTACGATATGTCGGGAGAATTACAGGCCATCGAGCTGGAATTCCCCGAAGATGCGCTGCCTGTGACTATGGCCAGTTATCTGGCTCCCTGGCACCAGCGACATTTTGGGATGGATGTCAAAAGTAATGCCGAAGACTCCTGGACTTATCTCGGTGAGATCATTTTAAACAATGTCTTCACCTGGCAGGATGTCTCCCTGCAGGATCTGCTGACACAGGCCACAGAAAACGGTACTTCTGATATGTCTGCCACAACCAGATATCTGCGTCTGTCATTGACGGATAATGATGCCTCTCTGATTGAACTGGTCTTCCTGGACGCGAATGGCAACATCACACGCCCGTTGAACGCAGATACCTACCCTACACTGTTTGACGAAAGCGATCTGTACCCGGAACGCTATTCCTTCCGCAACAGCATGTATTTCGATGAAATCTATCACGCACGCACGGCTTACGAGTTCCTTCACGGCCTGCCGACCTACGAAAATACCCACCCGCCTCTGGGCAAGATCTTCATCGCCCTGGGTGTTGCCATCTTTGGAATGAATCCTTTCGGCTGGCGTATCATGGGTACTCTGTTCGGCATTGCCATGCTGCCGTTTATCTACCTGCTGGGGAAAAAAATGACAAGGAATACTCCTGCGGCAGCTCTGGCCTGCTTCCTGTTTGCCTTTGATTTTATGCATTTTACGCAGACAAGGATTGCCACCATCGATGTTTATATCACATTCTTTGTGATTGCAATGTACTATTTTATGTACTACTATTGTTCTATGAGTTTTTACGATACACCGTTGTATAAGACCTTTGTGCCTCTGGGCTTATGCGGCATCTGCATGGGACTGGGAATTGCCAGCAAATGGACCGGTATCTATGCGGGCTGTGGACTGGCACTGCTGTTTTTTGCGCATCTGCTGCGACGCTACCGGGAATACCTCTATGCCAAAGCCCATCCCGGAAAAAGCACCAACGGCATGGAGCATCAGCAGATTGTAAAGAAATTCCCGGATTATACGGTAAAGACGATCGACTTCTGCCTGACCTTTTTCGTGCTGGTTCCGGCAGTGATCTATCTGTTGTCCTACCTGCCATTTGTAGACAATTCCCATCCGGGACTTTTTGACCGTATGCTGACCAACCAGACTTCCATGTTCAACTATCACAGCGGCCTGGAGGCAACGCATCCTTATTCCTCTTCCTGGTATCAGTGGCCCACTATGGTCCGCCCGATCTGGTACTATTCCGGATATCTGACCGATGCAGTCAAAGAGGGAATCAGTGCTTTCGGCAATCCTGTTGTATGGTGGATCGGTATTCTGGCATTTATTTACATCCTGTACCTGTTAATTCGCAACAATGCGTTTCTCTGTTCTCTGACAGGACACACACAAACAGAGTGCTCCACAGATACTGCGACCACCCTGTCCCACAGAGAATATGCAGCAGCTGCTTTCCTCGCAGTCGGCTACCTGGCGCAGTACCTGCCCTGGTTCTTCGTCACCAGAATTACCTTCATCTACCACTATTTCCCCAGTGTTCCTTTTGTAGTGCTGATGATCGTGTACAGCCTGATGCAGTGGAAGAAGCATATGTCTGACCGCACCTTCATCATCGTCTGCTGCGCTTATGCTGCGGTGGCGTTTGCCCTGTTCCTGCTGTTCTATCCGGTATTGTCCGGGCAGCCGGTGGATGTGGATTTTGTAATAAAATACTTGCGTTGGCGGGATACCTGGGTATTGATCTCAGGTTAAGTCCTCTTTATAAAATACTTCATATAAAAAACAGTGCCAATCCAGGCACTGTTTTTTGGTATAGCATATCTATTCACTTACCCCTCAGCGATCGCATTACCGGTATACAACTGATAATATCTGCCCTTCTGGGCGATGAGTTCATCGTGGTTGCCGCGCTCGATGATGCGGCCCTGTTCCAGAACCATGATGCAGTCACTGTTCTTGACAGTAGAAAGTCTGTGGGCGATGACGAAAGTGGTTCTTCCTTTCATCAACTTATCCATGCCGTCCTGTACAATTTTCTCGGTACGGGTATCGATAGAGCTGGTAGCCTCATCCAGGATCAGTACCGGAGGATCCGCTACGGCTGCTCTGGCAATAGAAAGCAGCTGTCTCTGACCCTGGCTTAAGTTCGCACCGTCACCGGTGAGGACTGTGTTGTAACCATCCGGAAGCTGACGGATAAAGGTATCCGCGTTAGCCAGTTTTGCTGCGGCAATGACTTCCTCGTCTGTAGCATCCAGCTTACCGAAACGAATATTGTCCATAACGGTAGCGGTGAACAAATGGGTATCCTGCAATACGATACCCAGAGACTTCCGCAGATCCGCTTTTTTGATCTTGTTGATATTGATGCCGTCGTAACGGATCTTACCATCCTGAATATCATAAAAACGGTTGATCAGGTTCGTGATCGTGGTCTTGCCGGCACCGGTGGAGCCTACGAATGCGATCTTCTGACCGGGCTTTGCATACATCTCGATGTTATGCAGCACGATCTTGTCATCATTGTAACCGAAGTCCACATCGTCGAATACCACTTCACCCTGTAATTCAATATAATCTACAGATCCATCCGCCTGATGTACATGCTTCCATGCCCACATTCCGGTTCTATCGGGACACTCTACGATCTTGCCGTCTGCCTTTTTCGCACGTACCAGAGTTACATAGCCTTCGTCAGTCTCTACTTTTTCATCCAGCAGATCAAAGACTCTCTTGGCACCAGCCTGTGCCATAACGATACTGTTCAGCTGCTGGCTGACCTGGCTGATAGGCATGTTGAAGCTCTTGTTAAAAGTTAAGAAGCTGGCAAGCTTACCCAGCGTCAGTCCTGCGAAACCACCCAGCGCCATGGCACCACCGACGATGGCACATACCACATAGCTTAAGTTACCCAGCTGGGCATTGATGGGTCCCATCAGGTTTGCGAACTTATTCGCATTGTATGCGCTGTCGCACAGTTCATCATTCAGAGCCTTGAACTCCTCCAGACTCTTATCTTCATGGCAGAATACCTTGACTACCTTCTGGCCTTCCATCATTTCCTCAATGTAACCGTTGACTTTACCGATATTCTTCTGCTGCTTTACGAAATATTTTCCGCTTAAGCCCGCTACCTTACCAGTGACGAACATCATCAGTGCCACCATGATCAGACTGACTGCTGTCAGAGGCACACTTAATACCAGCATACTTCCCAGGGTACCGACTACGGTGATGAAGCTGGAAAATACCTGCGGGATACTCTGGCTGATCATCTGACGTAAAGTATCAATATCATTGGTGTAAATGGACATGATATCGCCGTGGGAATGGGTATCAAAATACTTGATCGGCAGCTTTTCCATGTGTTCGAACAGATCATCACGGAGATTCTTCAGTGTTCCCTGAGTTATGGTTACCATGATACGGTTGTAAGCATAAGTGGCCGCCACACCGACCAGATAAAAACCAGCCACACGGACAATTTCCCGGAACAGATTGCTGAAGTCAGGAGTCTTCTGTCCGATCATGGGCATGATATAGTCATCGATCAGTCTCTGCATGAACAGAGTACCCTGAATGCTTGCCACAACGCTCAGTACAATACAGA